>Ga0080013_1000638_pt1 | contig 49187 bp, 33 predicted proteins | sample ETNvirenome_6_85_FD_69236 | JGI IMG/M metagenome (GOLD analysis project Ga0080013, IMG submission 69236) | Marine viral communities from the Pacific Ocean - ETNP_6_85 (SPADES assembly) (version 2) | ecosystem: Environmental > Aquatic > Marine > Oceanic | place: Pacific Ocean | collected 2013-06-19
TTTTGTTTCTTCAAACCTAACTTGTTTCTGTTCAAGAATTAAAAGTGATTTGTCAAGTAGTTCTGATTGGGTTGCTGTTGATTGATATGCTCCAGATAAGAATCCATAAATACCTCCTGATGTTATAACCATTAAAACAAAACAGGCTATCATGAGATAACCTTTTAACATTTTGTTTATGGTCCTCCAGTATTGATATAGGAGGGATGCTACTACAAGTTTAGCAAATTCTAGTGAACCTGCCATTATTATTACTTGTGTCGCTGCTCCGGCAAATAGTTTACTTAATCCGAATACTGAATAAAATGCAGCTGAACCAGATACGGCCAATGCTGATAAAGCGATAATTAAAGGAAATAAATATTTTTTCATATCATAATCTATATGATATAAATATTAGTTAGTTAAGTAGTCAAGTAAAGAATAACTATCATTTCGTAATTTTCTTAAGGATTTCTCTTTAATTTGTCTAACCCTTTCTTTCGTTAGTCTAAAAATATCACCAATTTCCTGTAAAGTATGTGGTGTATACCCCAAACCATAATATCTCTCAATTATTTCTTTTTCTCGTGCATCCAAACATGACATTATTTTATTTAACTCTGTTTTAATATTACACTCATCATCAAAAAGATGGTCAGGCATAAGTGCATCACCGTCTTGTAAAATTTGTATAAGGGTGTCTCCCTCTTCATTTATAGGTTTATCGTAATTAATGGTCGTAGGTAATTGTGCTAATTTACTATCTAATTCTGTTATTTCTTTACCTATTTTTTTCTTTTGTTTCTGTAACTCTTGTACTATATTAACTGGTAATCTAATAGTTCTAGCGTTTTCATTTAAACATTGTAATATAGATTGTTTAACCCACCATACCGCGTATGATATAAATCTATACCCTTTTTTCCAATCAAAACTTTTAATAGCTTTTAAAAGTCCATAATTACCTTCAGCAATTAAATCCGCTAAATCAATACCTTGTCCTTGATAATTTTTTGCAACACTTATCACAAACCTTAAATTGCCTTCAACCAACTCCTTTTCAATTTTTCTTATTTCTATTTCACTAGTAGATGGGTTCAATATCTTCTTTGCTAACTCTTTTTCCCTCAGTGGGGTCATTACATCTATTTTTCTAACGTCTCTTAGGTAATGTGTAATTTCGTCTTGTTTTATAAATGCTTGTCTATTAATCATATTTTTAGGTTTTATTAGGTTAGGTGCAAAATTAAGTAAAAAAAATGGTACACACAAGTATTTTATACAATTAGTGTACCATTAGTAGGTGATGTGACAATATGTCAGGCGTTATCTTGGTTTTTTGGTGTTCTTTCTAATGTTTGTCTTATTACTCTTACTATTAAACGTTTTATTGTTAGTTTTGTTACTATTATTTCTATTTATTTTGATATTTGTATTAGAACGATTTGTGTTGGTTTCTTTGATTATTACGTTATTCCTGTTTGTAGGAATAGTTATGGTATTCTTATTCCTATTAACGTGTATCTTTACTTTTGGTAGGTATTCAGTTTGTGTTCTCCATTTTGTAGGTACATTAGAATGATTTTTAACCGTAACAAATCCATTATTATTTGAAGTGCTTACATTATAACTTTTATAATTTTTATTATCAAACCTTCTACCATTAGTTGGTCTTTCTACATAATTTCTGTGACCTAAGTGACAATGAACATGAGTATGGACATGATAATTATATGAAGGTATTATATTGTAATAATACCACCAAGGATAATAATGTCTATAACCATAGTAATAATAGTACCCCTCATAATATCCCCAATAAGGTAAATCATTATAGTAATAAAGTCCGATTGTCGGGACATAGGTAACTAACCAGTAATCTTGTTCTGTTTCGGTACTATTATAGGTTGGTGTGGTGGTGTAGGTTCCTTCATAAATGTAACAACTTGATAGGAATAGTGCTAAAATTAAAAGTATGTTTTTCATAGTATTATTGTTTAATTAATAAATATATCTTACTACAAATATAATAAAAATATATTACTATAACAACTCTTTTATCTTTTTTTCCATTAACTCTGTAGTTTCAGCTATATGTATATTCCCCTTCGTCCCTGTTTTTGTACTAGAACATACAAAATTTAATGGGTATTTTTCACCTTTATCTAATATAGCGATAGGTACCCAAGGTGGTAGTTGATAGTCGTCTACCAAGTCTTTATGTTCCCACTTATTAGGATGTTGGTTCATTAGGTTATCACTTTTTTCATATAAATCTTTATTTTCAAAATCTATATTCGATTCTTTTAATCTTTTTTTAAGGTCTGTACAGTCTGGACATTCTGGTTCAGTATATAGTGTTATCTTCGTCATTTTTTTGTTTGTCTAAAAAATTTTTTTCATTTATTGTTAAGCTTTCTAACCCTCTTTCATTAATTTTATCTAATATTGCGTCAATGTCAAGGTTTTCATCTATTTTAGTGTGGTTACTGGCAGTTCTATTTGGTTTTATAAACGTTTCCATAAACTCTAGGTCCATCTTGTTTTCAAAAAAATCTAAATTGTCCATAGCTCTTTTTTTAAAATACTCCATCAATTCTTTTATCATCTCTGGGGGTGGTGCGTCAAAATCTTTAAGTTTATTTTTACTAAATAAATGTTGTTCCAATAAAGGGTTTAATCTATATCCTAAATTTCTAGGTTTAGGCATTAAAAAATAAGCAGGTATTTCTGCTTTTAAAAATTCGTCTAATAAATCTTTTATTTCATTAAAAGAAGACGTAGACTCTATACAAGCTATCAATGTGTGTTCCCCAGTTACAAAAGATAATTCTGGTGTTGCTAAAACACTTTCTAGAACATCTTTAATGTGTTCATAAAGTTCTATATTATCTTCTAACCTAATCCAGGCCCCAAACATAAAAAGTAAATATTTTTTAACTCTTGTATTACCCATATTAATAAGTATTATATTTTAGAAACATTATTATTCTTTTTAACTGTAATTAAATTATCACCCCATTCTGTAACTAAAGGATTATGTGTTATTAAAAATACACAATCAAAATACTCCTTTAACTTTAAAAAGAAATCTTTTACTAAATGTAAATTTTCATGAGAAACTTTACCAAATACTTCGTCAAATACAGTAACATTAGGTTTTGGTAAAGAAGAAAATTTACTAAGTATTGCTCTTAAAGCTAAAGAAGATATAGTCTTCTCATACCCAGAACCAGCTGCTAATGGTTTAGAAATGTGTGTTTCTTTATCTATCATCAAAAAGTCTATTTCATTTTTCTCATTCACTTTCACTTCTAGGTCAAATGTAGAATCTTCAGACAATAGATGACTTAACTCATTATTTATAACAGGCATTAAACTCTTTAGAATAACCTTAGGTATTCCATTCTTACCAAAAGCTGTTAAGTAAGTTTTGAATATTTTTTGTATTTGTTCTTCTTTTTTTATAACTTCTATTTTATGTAAATTTTCTTTTAAGGTTCTTTTACTATGTTCTTGTTTAATCTGGATAGTGTTTTTATTATCGAAACTAGTATTTTTATCTACTTTAGTTATGTCTAGTTTAGATTGAATCCTTAACTTATCTATTTCTACCTTCTTATTATGTTCTATCTTATTTTGGTTTGATTCGTATTTTAAAGTTAGTGTTTTTTTATCTTTACGTGTATTTTGTAGGGATTCTATTTCTAAAGCTTTTTTTTCTTTTATTAATTTATTTTTATCGTATGAGTCTAATTCCTCTTTTAATGTTTCTAATATTTTTAATTTAGAATTGTCACTTTCTAATTCTATTTTAATTTTTTCTAGTTTAAGTTGGTCCTTTTCTACTTCATTCTCTAATTTAACTATTTCTTTTGTGTGGTCTACATCTTCTAAATCTCTCTTACATAACGGGCATATTTCAGAATTTTGTAACTCTACTACATTCTTTTGTTTGGATTTTATTTCATTGCTGAAGATTCCTACTTCAAGTTTTTTATTATTCAGTAAATCTCTTTTTTGTTCTAACTCTAATGTGTCTATATAGGTTGTGGGTTCTTTAACTGTTATAAGGTTCCTTTCCTCTTTCTTATTATCTATAAGTCCGTCTAATCTTTCAATTTCTTGTACTATAGAATTGTAGTCCAACTTTACAACGTCTTCATCTATATCAGAATACTTAGAAGATAAGACATTCTCTTTTTCTTCTTCTAATCTATCCACATCTTTAGTAAGCTTTTGTAATGTTTGGTCTATCGTATTTATCATTTCTAAATTATCATCTATTTCAATTTTTAATTTTTCACTTTCTTGTTTAAGTGTTTCAATATCGTGGGTATTAGATGTTAGGGTTTTTGACCATACATTATATAGGTTTTTACATACTTTTTCTTTTTCCCTTAACAGTTCTAGCCCAATAAATCTGTAAAAAACATTACCTCTCTCAGTTGCTTTCGCTTCAATTAAAGATTCTAGATTAGAACCTGTAGTTAAAATAGTTAATAGAAAATCATCAACATTACCTATAGCTTCTTTTATAAATTTTTCCGTTTCTCTTCTTTGTTCTCCTGTGAAATTTTGTAAACTACCATCTTTAAGTTTTTTAAAGAAATCTAAACTAGTTTTTACACTCCAATCGCCCCTTTTTGTTTTTTTTCTAATTATTTTTCTTAAAATAACATAATTGTCCCCATCAATTTCAACATCACCTTGTACAGATACTTCATTTTTATCTCTAAATTTATTAAAAATTTCCTCGGCTCTTGTTGTTTTAGTTGTTGAGTTAAAAAATAAAAATAGTAATAAGTCTACCGCTAATACCGTCTTACCTCCGTAATTTGGTGGGTCAGAGTCTATAACAGTAATCCCACTAAGATTATCAAATTCTAAATAATTGTTATCACCAAAAGATAGGAAGTTTGAGAACGTTATTTTCTTTATTTTTAAAGCTCGGTAGACGTTGTGAAGTTTACCTATCTCATCTAGTTTAGTGTTAACCTTATCATCTAGTTTTGATAGGTTTGCCCATTTAACATCCATTTTTTCATTCTTTATGAACTCTTTAAGTAATGTTTTCTGGTAATTAGAGTCCATTATATTAGTATCTAAACCTAATTTAAGTTCTTCCCCATCTACAGACTGAGACTTTGTTACTACTGTAACATTTTTTGAATTATATTTTTTTTGAAAGTATGCTTTTACTCTGCGGAGTCTTTCTTTAGTGAAATTCCCAGGAATATCTTCCCATATTACTCTAACAAAAGGGTTTTCTAATTTATCTGTTTCCATTCTAAAATATTTGTTGTTGAGTGTCCCTCTATTCTGTCAAAGAATCTAATGTGTTGTGCGTGTTCTTCACCTACTACTGTTTTATTTTTCCAGTCAGACCCCACTATTAAAACGTGTGGTTTATATTTTTTTACTAAAGCTTCTAAACCTTCTGTACTATCAAAAGAAATTACCTTGTCAATATATTTTATAGATTCTAAAACTTTAATTCTGTCAGATAATTTATTAAAAGGCCTATCTTTCCCTTTATCTTTTTTTACCTTTTCATCTGAATCAATACCTACATACAATGTAAATCCCATTGACTTGGCATATTTAAATAATTCTATATGACCTACATGTAGGATATCAAAACAACCATTTGTCCAAATTATTTTTTCTTCCATGATATCTCCCAATCTTTAAAATCTGCTGCTAAACAATCTATTTTGTAATCCTTTCTTCCACCTACTTTTTCTTGAATCATATTTTTTGCGGTATTTCTAATACCATTCAATCCATGAGTTAACTCAAGATTATTTCCATCTTTAATTCCTTTACGATAATTTGATTCATTATGCCAAATATGTAAATTCATTTGAGCTAACACTATTACCGCTCTCATAAGTTCTGCATCTTGTCCTTCTAATCCTATATCATGCATTATGTCTTCTATTTCTTTAGCATATTCATCTTTATGCTCCGGAATAAATACTTCTTTTAATTGAGCAATAGATAATCTATCTATTAACTCTGATAGTGTTGGTAGGTACTTTCTATTAGTCATCGTCAGGTGAGTTTTTTTCAAACCATTCTATAATTGCGTTAATTGCCCATACTGAACCACTTGCCAACATCCCATCAAAAAATATATTTGTATATGGAATGGTAATTAAAGTTGCGGTGGGTGAGAAGAACGCTAATGAAAAAAAGAATCCGACCCATGTGGAGGTACACATCATACACTGTACTAAATCCCCAAAAAAAGTAGAATTTCTAATTACCCAATCTCTTAAGTTTTGGAATATGCTACCAAATACTATGATTTGGGACATTCCGTATGCTGCTAAAATCCAAATAAGTGTTTCCATAATTATTCTATATAAGTGTCATTTAAGTTAGACGTTTTTAGGTACTTTGCTCTTCTATTAACTGTAACGTTTTTGAAGTGTTCTAGTACATCTTCCATTTCTTCCATCTTCATTTTTTGTTCTTGTATTATCATATTTTTTTCTTTTAGTTCTTTTTTAAGTTTTTCTAACTCTTCTATTAGGTGTTTGTCCTTTACCTCTTTTGTTATAATCTTTTCTACAATAATTTCTTTTTCAACAGGAATCTCTTTAATAACCTCCTTTACAATTTCTTTTTCAACAGGAACTTCTTGTATTTGTGATTTTGGTAGAAAAGGTGCTACACCATATTTGTCTAATGTTAGTCCGTCTTTTGCACACTTTATAACAAAGTCATTAACATCTTCCACTTCGTTAAGTTTACAATAAGCTTCAATATTTTCTTTTAAATTACTAGGTATTTCAATCATTTACTAAAATTTCTTTTTCTTTTTCTATATCTGTTATATCTGTTATTTTAAAACTTAGAAATGGTTGTGGGTTTTCTAAGTCTCTAAAAGTATATGAAAAATCCTCCGTATTTAAAACACCATATCCGTGATTTTTTATATTTTCACCATAATTTTGACAAATTGTTGACCCAACCATATAAGCTTTATTGCCGTTTGGTATGTCAAAAATCTGTCTTTTGTGTATATCTCCGGCTAAAACTATATCACAACCATCAAATATTTCCGTATCATAACCATCTTCAAACTCAAAACCAATGTCTGTTTTTAAACCTACAATAGCACCATGAAATAAACCTATTTTAATTTTATCGGTAGTAGGTATTTCAGGTTTTTCATTATCCTGTACTAAAGAATAAACACACCATAACACATTATCGTCATTATAACATCCTTTATCTTTATAGTAAGTAATATTAGGATTATTTAAATTTTCAACTATTGGGGTTATAGCATCTAACCTATCTTGATTATTTTCTAAAAAGTCATGATTACCTATTAGGTATACAGTAGGACATATTTTAGATGTCTCTGTCATCCACCAACTTAGTAATCTTATTAACTCTGGTGTCATTTGATTTTTTGAATGAACTAGGTCTCCGGTAAACACAATTCTATCTGGTTTTATCTCCTTCCATTCATTTAACGCGGTCTTTAATATATTTTTATCTCGTTGGTGATGTTTATATAGTTTAAGATGTAAGTCCGAATAATGTACAATAGTTTTTATCATGTTATAATTATAGTAAAATTAATACATCTTTCAAATATTTATTAGTATGAAGATTATCCTAAATCAAAAACAACTAAACTCACTCTCGGTACTAGAAGAACATGCTGCCCCTCAAATACCTAAAGCTTGTAAAGCTTATTATAGTGATATTGAGCCCAAACTTTATATAGATAGCCCATCAAATAGACGTATGGGTAGGGTTGGTAAACAATATGGTGAAGCAGAGATTATGCCTGATAAAATGCGTCCTGCGTTTGAATTATGTATGGAATTACAAACTAATGCTTATAAAAAACAGTATAAACAAAAAGTTATGTTTCCTCTAGTTAGTGCTATAGTACAACATAAAAGAGAGAAGTGGATAGATGCTGTAGGTGAAGAAGAAATAAAAAGAGTTCATGATGTGTTAGATAAATTAGAAGCTATAAACCCAAATAAAAAATATGTATGGCCTGCACATCTAGATGACTTAGTTGCTGGTAAAATGTATAAGAGAGTATGGGGAACCCCTACAGAATTTAAAGATAGACTAAAAGACCAAGCATTCCTATATGACTTTGACGATAATGACGTTAAACACTGGTTAAGTGTAAATAAACTAGATGGTAATTACGCGGACGCTTCTAAGTTCATAACAGATATTATTATAGAATATTATGGTAACGACATTCTAAAACAGATTGTGGAAGAGTTAAAGATGAATAATCAAACAACATTACTCAAAGTGGTTGAAGAGTTAATGACTTATGAATCTGGGGTTATATTTGATGCTTTTTTAAAGGATGATACAGAATATGATAAATGGGCAACATATTATAGTGAACAAGGGGAACAAGTGGAGGCATATGTAGCTGACGCATTAACTCAACAAGGTTATGAAATTATTCATCAAGGTGGTGGTGGTGACCCTATTGATATGTTATTGGGTATTGATTTAATTGTTACTAAAGGTGGTAATATCTATACTTGTCAGGTTAAGAAGGTTTCAAAAATAGAATACTTTCCTGTGACCCCATTAAGAACCAAAGAAGAAGGTGGTGGTTATAGAATTTCTCCTGGTGGTAAATTAACTGTAAGACAACAAAAAAATCTAGATTGGGTGGGTTACGGTACTTTAAATGGACAAGCAATTGTATCAGCTGAACAACAAGAAGTAGAAGGTACCTATAGAACTGGTTACAAATATACAGATAAGGTTTCCTTGCCTATTGGTATGGGGTATTTCTTTATTGATGACCCTGTAGCAACTTTAAATATACCTACAATAGAACCAGAAAATGAAGAAGAGCCAGTTGTAGAGTCTTCAATGAAAATTACGATTACAGAACACCAAGCTGAAAAATTAAAAGAAAAAGACGCTGAAGAAAGAAGAATAAGAACAATGTTAAAGGATATGGTAGGAAGAGCTCCTTGGTTGGTGGAAGAAGGTTATGAGATGGAGTTTTTTATGCCTGTTCAAATATCTACTATCTTACAACATCACGATAAAACTAAAAACGAGTGGGAAAAAGAAGTTATGAAGGAAATTATAGAACCTGTATATAGGTTGTATGGGTTTAATGAAGATGAGAAAGAATTTGTATTTAGTTTATTTAAAAAAAATATGGATAATGACTTAGACCACGAATTTAATGAAGTAATAATACCTTCACCGTTTCCATTTAAAACTGGTAATTTTAATGCTGGTGGTACTCATAGGGTAGGTGAACTTGATGGGGTTTATAAGAAGGATATAGAAGAGGTTTTTGGTCCACCTACATGGGACCAAGGTAGTGGTGATAATAAAGTACAGGTTGAGTGGGTGATTAAGTTCCCTGATGGCACTATAGGCACTATCTATGATTATAAACAATATGACGTGGACCCTGATGATGTTGATTACTGGAGTATTGGTGGTAGAACAGGTTTAGAGGCATATTATGTTAAAAAAGCGATGGGTTTAATCTAACCCTTTTCCTTAATTATTTTTTTACTTATACTTAGAATATGGAAATCACAAGAGAACTAGCAAAATTTAATAACATAAAATTTCATGACAAGGAACACAAGTACTACCTTAATGGTAAAGAAATGTCATCCGTTACAAAACTTATAGGAAAGTATAAACAACCTTTCGATAGTGCTTATTGGTCAGATAAGAAAGCACAGGAAAGAGGCATTCTAAAGGAAGAAATCCTCAAAGAATGGAAATATAAAGCTGATTTTTCAACACAGAAGGGTTCAGCTTTTCATGCCTTTGCTGAAAGTTATTTATTCAATAAAATATTTCCATTCCCAGAAGAAGAAATGACTGAAGTTTTAGGTGGTACAGAAAACATGTTAGAGTGTAGAGCCGCTGTTAAAACTATTATAGAGTTGTTTAAGAAGTTTTACGACGATTCTTATGATAAACTAATACCTGTTAGAGCTGAAGTGGTAGTTGGGGACGAACAACTAGGTTTATGTGGTATGATTGACCAATTGTTTTGGAATGAGAAGTCTGGTAAACTAGAAATATGGGATTGGAAGACTAATAAGCAGATAAAGAAAAATAATAAGTGGCAGCAATTTAAAGACCCAATAAGTCATTTAGATGTGTGTGAACTTAATACATACTCTCTACAACTTTCAACATACAAATACATAGTTGAGAGGAATACAAATCTTAAACTGGGTGATTCTTATATTGTTTGGATTAATGAGAAGAATGACAAGTATGAAGTTTTTAAATGTCATGATTTCAAAGAAGAAGTTACTAATATTTTATCAAAAAATCTCTTAAAGTAAGGTAATTTCTTCAAAACCTCCGATACCGTTTAACTCGGCCACATCTTTATCTTTTGGCATTTTTATTAATCTTACTTTACCATTAAGTCTACCCCCATCTAATTTTCTATATAAGTTTTCCGCATCAGCCCAAGCGTCACCATCTAAACAAATAATAACATTAGATTTACATTTATCATAAAGAGTAGACCATAATTTATCTGATACTGTTTTACCCAGAATAGGTATAGAGTTTTCTAAAAATAACATATCAAATACACCCTCCACTAAGTAAATGTCTTTTTCCCAATCTATCTTAGATTCGTTAAATATTATTTCCTCTTTTGGGTACTCGGGATTTTTGTATTTCATTTTATGGTTTATATAAGACCTTGCAACAAAATAATTAATCTTATCATCACCATCAAAAGAAGGGATTACTATTCTACCTCTATAAACCCCCTGAGTGGTATAACCCATAGAATGTTTAATCATCATTTCATGTGTTACGTTTCTCTTTAATAGATAATTTATAGCCTCTCTATATGGTATAGTTAATTTATTTCCCTTTTCAAATGATATATAATCATCTGGTAATACGATTTTATCATAGGTTTTACTTTTTGGTTTAAATTCTTCTGGGCTAATAAGTTTCCAAGTTTGTCTTTGTTTCTTATTTCCCCATTTCCAAAATAACTTATTTAAATAACCATGAGTTTCGTGGGTCTCAGAACAAGACCAACATTTATACACACCCTTTAAATAATTAACTTCTAAATTTCCTTTACCGTCACCCCTATCTAAACCTTTTATATCAGAACATACTGGACAGTCAAACGATATTTGTCCTTTATTATAATAATGGTTGTGATGGTCTCCTAAAATGTCAGTTAATAATTCAACTATAAGTTCTGATTCTTCCATAGATTAAATTTAATAAAGAATCTATAACTTATCAATTACCAGAGTTTGTTTTTTTGCATATACCCTAATACACACGCATAAGCGTCAGTCATATCAAAATTTTCTTTTTTAAGTGTATTATTCCTGGTGTATGTCCAAGAAATGTGTGGTTGTTGGTCGGAAACTTTTTGCCAAATGATTTGTTTTTTGTCACACCCCTTTTCGTAACCACCAAATAAAACTTTTTTACCTTTTTTATTTTCAACAAACAATGAAGGAAAAGCAAATTTTCTAGACTCGTATGTAGATATTAATTCTGGTATAACACCTAACACATCATGAATAGTTTTCATAATAAAAGCGTTATATCTCATTAATATAGAAACTGTAAATATGTTATTTGAATTTAGTAGTGGTTCTTCTATTATGACCTTAGTGATTCCAATTCCTTTGTATTTTTCTAACACCTCTCTAAACGATTCTGATTTAAGTAATAATTGTTCAGTTTTAGATTCTGGGAGCGGTTTTAATTTAGGTGAAAAATGAGTTAATTCTAATAGTTCGTGTGAAGCATAGTCAAATAATGCCCATCCTATTGTTTTAGTAGATACATCCAACCCTAACACCTTAGGTGTATTTTTTACTTTTGTCATGACAAAAATATCTAGTACTTAAACTTTAAAGTAAAGGTTTGGGTGGAACTAACTGCTTTTGCTATGGGTCTATCTGGTTTTGCTATAGCTAATAAATTATCTTGTGTATCATAAAGACCTACTTCTGTTATATAGGCACTATAGTCTTGGCCCCCACCTGTTAAGGAAAACACCCCAGGTACGGTAGTTAAGGCTCCTCCAGCACCATTTTGTAGTTCTGGTGCGGCTGTAACATTTTCTGTAGAATAGAATTCATCAGCTGACGCTACACAATCTACACTTAAAAGCCATTCTTTTTCAAATGTAAAGTACTCACACCTAGCAGAAGTAGATGATGTAAATGTAACCTGTGTCATTGCAGATGCTGGTCCCGTATCACCTCCTTGTGACCCATAAGGGTAACCCGTAGCACCACTTGATGCTCCCGAGAAAAAGAACCACCGTACAACCTCTGGGTCTGTTAAAACTAAAAATCCTTTATCCAAATATGCTATACCAACTGGTTTATCTCCACTTTCAGTAATATTAACTGGTGGTTTTCTAGTAGAAGCATTTATGCTCATGTTATAATAAGTTGTATTACCATTCTCGTAACCTGCTGGTGGGTCAGATGGTTCAGTACCTGCAGCATATGCCCACGTTGTTGGTACACCATCACTCCAATTACTACAACAACTATCACTAGGTGTGGTATAATTACCATCATTATTAGTAACACTATCTGTAAAAAGAAAAGCTACATTTGTACTTGGTTTTTCAACACCCGCGGTACCTGCATTGACAGAATGTCCAAATCCAGCAGCGTATGGGTGATTATCAGAAGACCAATTTGCTGAGTCAATGTAACTACTATATATACTAATGGAACCACCTGCTCCGGGCGTAGTTAAAGAAGCTGTTGAAGTATATCCTGTTGGTACTACTAAATGTATACTTCTACCATCTATAAGTTCTCCGTAATTATTTTTATCGATTTTAACAATAATAACATCACTTTGATTTAATCCACTAAAATATGAATTATTTGGTATTGATGGCCATGTATTACCACTAAAATCTGTTACTGGTAATTTAAACGAACTATACAAGTTAGAATATTGTCTACCGTTATTAGGGTCTCTTTGTGCTCTTGTAAAAGTTAAGCTAGACCCACTACAAGTTTGGTACCCATTCCCACTGAATGGTATAACATTATTTTCTATTTTTTTGGAACCGTTAGGTATTGTTTTAAGTATTGGCATATTAACAGAATTTATCTACATTAGGGTTATCTACAGAAACATATCTTAGGGTATCTCTCCCTGCAAATGTCAGGCCTAAAACTGTCTGTACACTAACTGGATTAGATTGTTTTGTAGTTTTCTTTAATGTTTGTTGTTTATTATTTATTATATCTTCTGTAAGTACAAAAAATAATTTACTATGTGGTAAAGTAGTTGTAGTTAAAGAAGTGTAATTAGAACTCTTTTTTATGCATTGTCTTTCACCTGCATATGCTCCCACATTTTTAACTGTAGGTAAAGGGGTGTCGTCTTGGTATTTGAATGGGTTTGCATAATTACTAAGTAATGGTTGTGGTGACATATTACTGTGTGTTAAAGGTGCTCCCTTAACAAAATTTTCAAACTGATTATTACTATTTAATGCCATATTAAAAAATTTTTATTTTATTGTATTATAGTACCTCCAGCTAGCACTTTTCTAAATATTCGTTTACCACTATCTTTATCACCAGTAGTACTTACTTGTGTTGGGTCGGAAGTATACGCATTTATGTTCTCACCATCTTCACCATAGAACCTTGGTTTTCTATCATTATAACTACTAGAACCTACAGGTATTGTTCTATCGTATATTCTCCAATATGGCACATTAGGGTCACTACTAGAGAAGTTACTAAACCCAGAATACCCAATACTTTGTTGTGCTGCACGTTTATTATAAACTATAGTAACTTTACATGTAGCTGCTAAAGCTTGTGGGTTATCTTCAGAATGTATTTTAAATTCCATTGGTATCTTAATATTGAAGTCGTCTAACTGTGATACACCAACCGTACCAGTTCTAGCACTATACTGACTTGTGATTGTTGGGAAACTTGCACTACCTATATTATAATTTTGGTAAAGAGCTCTAAAGAATTCATCCCCCGTTATCATCATTCTACCAAACCAGTTATAATAGTGTTTACCTTGTTTAACATCTGACGAATTTAATGAATATAACGCTTGTATGGAAGGGGTTGTCTCCCCATCTACACCAAGTTTATACCCTGTTTTAGTTACATTTGTATATTCAAGGTTAGTACCTAATAAACTAAAAGTATCTAATGCATTATCTGTATATGTTGATTGATGGTATTCAGGTATGTTACTGGTTGCCCATTTAAATCTATTCAAATTAATAACTTCTTTAACTGTGGTGGCTCTTGATTCTTTTATTGGATAATAGAAGTTGGATAATTGTGTACTGTTTATAGAATTAGAAAATGATTGTTCGTATTCGTGTATTAATTTATCGGCAGATGTCTTTGTTTTACCATCACTTGTTATTCTTGGTGCTGAAGGTGGTGGAGTAAATCCATATTTTAAAGCAGGCAATACTGTAGTAACTACTTGGTAAGTTGATTTGGTCTCACTATCTTGTTCATCATATCCTTTTACTGGTACTTGGGTACTTGATGTACTGGTTACAGTACTGTCGACTTCTGGTGCATTTTCAAACTCTACAGGGTGTACAAAACCTAAGAAATATTTTTTTGTATCATAATTAATTTTCTTACTATAATTTGCAAATGCTGATGGGTAGCTTTTATAACCACCACTAGCGGATGTCTCTGAAGACCCCCACGCTACTCCGCGACCTAAAACTAAATAACCAAATTCTGTGGTAGTAAATCCAATACCAGCTCCACCCGCTCCTTTTTTTCCATTGTCACCATGAGAAAAAGCCAAAGTAAATGGGGATATAGAAACACCATCATTATTTCCTTTTATATTATATAATAATCCGGAATTATATCCTTTTTGGTCAGTATTATAGGTGGGTGAGTTACAGTTATTAGATTCCAAACCTAATCTCCCAGTTATGGCAGCAGCATTATTCATATAAGTCTGATTAGATGAGGTGATTGACACCCTTTCTTCTACTAATCCTAAATTAGAATAATTAACTTTAATACAATCCCAAAAATCTACAAACTGACCTCTATGTTTATTCCCTATCAATTCTAAAGCTGTTTTTATAGTTTCTTTCTTCCATGTACCTGAAGATACACTAGAATTAGCACTAAAGGATTCTAAAAATGTGTCTTGGAAATTTGTGTACGTGGAACTCGCTCCCCCACCTAAACTTTTGTATAGTAAGGCGTGGTCTTCCGCGTATAAATGAGCTAAAAGTTTACAAAGAACATAATAATCATGTATGTAAACCTCTACTTCTGAATTAGAGTAATATGTCTTAGTTCCGGTTAAATCTTTATCTATACCAACCACAACTTGTGCTTTTTTCTCCCCGGGGTCTAACTCTGTAGTTACTTGGTGAATCTTAGATGACATTTTAAAACCGTCATTCACACCACTTGCACAGTCTGTATGGTTACCAGTCACGTCAGGTAACAAACCACCTTGTGAGGTTACAGTATGTCCCGTATTTGTAGGCAATCTATAATCAATGTCACCGTCTGACAACCCAAATTTAACTATTCTATTTTTTAAATCTCCGCTTAAAACTACACCTCTTCCATAATTGGTTAGGTGTACGTCTAAATAAACTGAAGATGCTGATGATACGTATCCCATGTTTTATATTATTCTTATTATATAATTATTATAACTATTAGTTTTTATTAGTAAATGAATTTTTAATATCCGCTTCTACCACCACTTCTACTATTTTTTACTATATTATTAGTATTTCTAATGTTTTTACTCATATTGTTACCTACAGTATCTATTAAATTCTTATTATCCCCATTACTTTTAGAGATTAAATTTTCACACAATCTAACATTAAGGTTAGTCTTAGGATAAACTTTCTTATTAGCTGGACATATAAATGTCCCTTTTGCTTTTGGTTTTACCTTATATCCGTCACACCTACAACCCAAAGTTATCATCATTTTCTTTATCTTATTATGTATTACATTTGTAATTTTACCTCTAAAACCTCCATTTGTTTCCTCTATGCCTTTAGTGTAACACTTTACAACCCAACAAAAATCATCACAATTTATATCACCCTCTCCTGTAAAATCACCAACCCTAAAATTATCATCAGATTCAAAGTCTCTAGGATTTAAAGTGTAATTATACATTTGTACCACATCCGTGTAAGTTGGGTATCCTGGTTTTATAGATTTATTATCCATAATTTCATCCGAATATATTCCAAATTGTGCACATTTACATCCGTATTCATTTAACCCTAAACTAGTTACATCAAAATCAGAACTAAAACAATATTTACCTTCTAAATCCTCTTGTGTTGTATACCACAAATTACCCTTTCTCAATGGATTAAACAAAACAGTAGAACCGTCCGTAGTAGGTCCCTGCAAAATTCCTAAGTCACAAACTTCTAAACCGTACCTACCCCTTATATCAGGATAGGTGTCAAAACATGTCCCTGATAAAGCTTCCATATTTGGGCTGTTCAATACAGACTGTTCATAACAAGGACCATATGTTTGTGTGGTGGTGTTAGCGGTAAATCTTCTATAATCTATATCTTCATCCCTTAAACCAAATTTAACTATTTGGTTAATTAGTTCTCCACCCGCATTACCAACTAATATTGATTTGCCGTAATCTGTTAAACTTACAGTTAACGTATTGCTATTTGCGGTTAGGACAAAACCCATTTAAAAATCTATTTTTAAAACAAATTGTTCTGCTCCTTGTCTCTTGTGTGGACTCTGAAATTTAGCTATAGCCATTAAATCCGGATTACCATCTTTATTATCAAATAAACCTACTTCTGTTACAAATACATTAGATGGGTAGGTTCCATTATCGTCAAAATATTTTTGATATGTCGGGTTTAGTGAACTTCCGTTACCGGTAGGTGAGTTTCCAAACTGAGTACTTGCAAGATTTATATTATATTTCATCTCATATATTGTTGCCATTATATCAGTTTCTAAAACACCGTTAAATAAATATTCATCCCCAAATTGTAATAATTGTGGACCTGTAAGGTAAGTAACATTACTAGTACTAGTAGATGTTGGTATTGTTATGTAATCGTTAAGATTATAAGCTACCCCATCATTCATTAATGATTTAGTTAAAAAGAATTTAGTGTCCGCACTACTTAAAACACACCCACTCAATGGTATGTATGACGTAGATGTGCTCGCTGTTATATATGGGCTACCACTACCACCTATCTGGTCCGTCACTTCTACTCTTTTCCATAAATGAGCTTTTGGGTCTTCTCCAGGTTGTGTTACCTGATAAATTAAATGCATTTTATTAGCTTGCCATCCTGTACCACCAGTAATACCTCCTTGGGTCAGTGGGTTAAGACCGAATGAAGATTGTAAATCAAAAGGTTTTAGGAATGGGAATTCATTACCGAAATTAATCTCTAAATCAACCGGTTCACTAAAAGCTTGATTTTTTGTAGAGGTATAGTAGTTACAGTGTAGTCCCGTTGTGAGTCCACTATTACTTTCTAATAAATAAGTTACATATATATTTTCCTCAATGGTGGTGTTATTATAAACACCTATATTAGATGTTGTTCCAACACAGTTTGTTCCCGCAGGAATTTTAGTTATTTTTGGAGCTGGAAGTGTCCAACTTCTATTAGATTTATAAGTCATTGCCGCGACTAACTCCTCATCATGTATTGTTACAATTTTTAAATCAGGAAATACTTTACCGACAGGATTAGGACCTACTTTAGTTTGACCTAAATTAGTACTTTGTGGTCCTGCGTTATCATCCCATAAATAATAATATCTTAACCCATCATCATTCATGTTAGGATTAACTGAAGATTGCATAACCCATGGTTGTGATGGAAAAACATCAAATCCAGGTGGGTCTGTATAAAAACACTGTCCATATTCAGTAGCACCACTAGGACACCCTTGTACAGCATCATTTACATATTTTTTATGCCACATTAACCAAGGCATACATAATCTAAAGTTTTTAGCTTTTCCAAACTCATCCTTTGCCACTACATCTTCATTCATAGCGAACTTTTCACCATAAAAATTAGAAATGGTTTGATTTGTGTAGTGTAATACAGCTATGGTTTTTTGTCTAGATGGTGGAACCGCTACTTTATTTTTATAAGAATCATAGTACCAAGACGAACTAGTAATAGAAGAATCATATGTATCAGGTATAGTTCCTGTATCTACTTGTCCATTATTACTCCTATAACCCAAATACTCTTTTGTTCCAGTATATCCACTAGAACCATAATAATCTACCGATTCATAATTACTATTTACACTGTCTACACCTGCTACTTGTTCGGTCCAAGGAATATTCATATTCCATACTTTTACATCTTTAACAGAAATATCACAATTATTTTCAAAAGATAATGAACCTGGCGACCAATAAGGTATGGGTGTAGAAGCTCCAAAATAAGTTAACATAGGATTTGTAGAATTTGCGGAGTATGTTCCTCCTGTCACATTTGGGTACACTTTTACACAAGCGTATGTTGGTGCGGTAGGTGTACCGGTATAGTTACCTATAAAAGTACCTCCTCCGGCTCCAGAAAAACGCATAACGTCTGGTAATTCTCTATCTACGGTATAAAAGAGTGGTTTTTTTGTAGTTCCTGACCATGCGGTATTGGTTATACCTGAGCTAGTATTTCCACCTACAATTTGATAAAATAGCATTGCGGATGGAGATGTACAAGGTACATCATAACAAGGAGGGACCGCGGTGGTACCAGTAGACCCACTATAGAATTGGTAATTTATTCCTAGTATGTCACCGACGACAGGCACATAAGCCTGGGTTCCACCTGAAAAGGCTTGGTTTACAAATGTATGAGCAGATAAAAGAGTTATTACACTCCCTCCTGTCATAGCAGAAACTGGAAATCTTAGATTAGCATTTAAAGTATAACCAGAACCAGTAAAAGCAGAAAAACTACATGTGGTTGCTGTATTTCCTTCATATAACCCTCTTTGACTCGCTCTATTAAAAATTTCCTCGTATGTGTGAGCAGCTTGTGCAGCACCAAAGGTTTGATTTGGTGATGTTTGGGCAAGTGGTACTGGGTACTTAACGTGTGCTTTATTTTTTTCGGGTATTGCGTTTAAATTTTGTGCATTAAAATTAGCTTGTTGTATCTCAATTCCACTAACGAGGCCAGGTAATCTACCGTTACAGTCATAACAATACTCACTATCCCCTAACTGAAATAGTTCTATATTTAACCTACCTTGTGATAATTTTTTTCTTCCAGCATCTGTTAGTTTTACGGAAATAATCCCTTGTGTTGTGTCTTTTAATATATAACTCATAATTTTTTTGTTTTATTATAAATATTATCTACCATCTTTTATTGCTATTATAAACCACTTCCTATTCCTCCCAAAGGTCTTGACGTATATGGTGAATAAAATGTTGTTTTATCCATAGTAAACGATATGTATTTACTACTTCTTTCTGTTTTTATTTCTTTACCATTTAATAAAGGGTAGTATCTCCTACTTTCTAAATTATATGAATAAGTACCAGGGTTAGGCACAGTTACAAAAAATGTTGTATTTACAGTACCATCTTCTGTTGTTTTAAAGGTGGTTAATTCCTCTTGTACTATATTTCCGTCACTATCATAAACAACTAACTTAATCTCTTCTTTCAACCCTAATTTCTTACTTAATCCAACCTTTATTCTTGGTTCTTTTGTACTAGCCAACCCAACTAAATTATATTGTGTTATATAATACATTACAATACTATCAGCAGAAGTAAAGTCGGGTGCCCCACCTACTGTATATGTTAAAAATTGTATTTTGCTTTCACCAACCCGTACAAAATCTACATTTTCTGTTAACATTTGGCCATTAAGGGCAAGAGAAATAGTACCAACAGCTGGATAATCTAAATTAATATAATAATTTGCAGCATCTTTATACATAATAGTTTCGGAATTTGTATTAAGTGTCCCAACAGTTATATTTTGATAATGATAACTTTTATTGGTGCTTCTGGGGTATATGACTTGAACGATATCTCCATTAATTACTGTTTGTGGCTTAAGTATTAATCTATTATCACTAAAATAATATTCCCCCTTAACCCAAGTTAATGCACCTGGATATGAGTTATCGGGTTGGCTATCAGATTGTGCTAACAACAAACCATTAACATATACCTGAATATTTGCAGTTTGAGGTGGGTAGGGTAAAGTTAAAGCTGAATAAGTAAATGCACTTTTTACTCCGCTATGAGAAGGTACTCCATCTACAATAGTTTTTTTAGTTGTAAAAAGTAATTGTATATTTTTATTATTTTTAAAATTAATACCTACATTGTTTAGAATTGGTTCTCCAGGTGGTTCTACTACTACCATATAATAGTCTTTACCTTTATTAAAAGAAACACCATTTGTATTATCAGTTGTATCTACCCATACAGGGTCTTTAGTTGTTTTATCTTTAAAAATAAATGAAGGTTTAACTATATACTGCCAAGAACTTCCTGTTGGTAGTCCGGATAAAGGTATGTTTGTTGTAGCACTTAGGGCTATTCCTTTTTTTCTAAGTTGTAATGAAGAAATCTCACTCATGGTATTAAAAAGGTAACTATAGTTTGGTTTTATGTTGAAGTTGCTTTGTTCGTGGTCGTACGTGTGTACATCTAATTTTAAATAACTCTGATTTAATAGTAGGTCTGATGTATCACCTGAGGTGTATGCAGTAATGATGGGTGTATTTCCACTGTATCCTGATAAATTTATAATTTTAATATCCTCTATCTTGGTGGAATACTTAGATAGTCCCCCTAAAACAGTTATAGGTTCTTTAAATGTTTGTATAGTTGCTGTCAATCGTGGTTTTACTAATGGTATAGTAAGTTCCGACTCACATCTGGGGTTATAGTCACAATTTTTTGTTTCTCTTATATTATTATTACCAAATAATTGTAATAAAGATTTAGAGTCCTGATTATCTGGGTTATACTCAACCGTTTGTGTTAATGTTATTGCTGAAGAATTAGCTATAAGTTGTGGATTACCTAGTGACATATTATAGTTAGCTCCTGTACCAGTAAAGCCCATACCGTATACCATTCCAAACGGTTGATTTACCATATATCCTACTCTAGTTCCTCCTAAAAATCTTTGTAATTCTGTACCTGTTACCCAATCAGGAGCACTGTGTGTTGAGCCTGACCATGTGGAACTATCATTTAAATTAAAATTAATTTCATATAAGGCGTTAAACGGGTTATCATCACCACTATCCAATGTTGCATTTGTAGATGTAGCAATACTATTATCACCCATAGTATCCGTCATCTTTATATTAAAATACTCTCCCTGTGACCCACTTCTAGTAACCCTTACCTTTAAACACCCTTGAGTTATAATACTACTTTCACAGTCCCATGGGCTACAATGTGTCCCACTAATTAAATCTCTAGCCCCATTTGTTAATACAATAGAATCAAATTCTTTATATGTTGTTGTTATAAATTGTTGTTCTCCTTCTGATAAGGTAGCTTCATAATCTGAAATTAGTTGTAGAAGTATTTGGTTATATATCTCCATAAAAATTGCAGTTCCACTTAATATTTCAAAAATGCCATCATGCGAACCTCCTCCTTCATCTGTTTGTCCGTCTCCACCATCTACCGTTTCATCACCATCTTCAGAGCCTCCAACTAATGTGTTATATTCTTCTGGATATTCATGTTGGAATTGAGATATGGCTGATTGTTTAGCCTCTGCCACTAATGCTTGTATAGCATCGTCATCAGACTCTTCCGGATTTCCTTGAATTATAGTCTCTCCATAAGCATCTCTTTGGAAAGCTCTTGCGTTTTGTCCTCTATTAAAACTTACTGTCGCACCACTACATGTTATAAAATCAAGTGTTAGATAATGAGTAGCCCCACTTTCTCCATAGGTTCCATAATTGTCTCTAAAGTAAGCAAGTACAATTGATGCTGTACTTTGTGTATTACCACTACCTCTCATAAAAATATCATGGGTATAATCCAAATAACTACATGGTGATATATAACTAGCTTGTTGTGGGTCCCCAGAAATACTCGAACCACCTAATTTAACCGTACTCTGAAGATAATTAGTTTGTCTTCCAGCGTCACAATATTCTTCAGCAGTTTGAACTTCATTTGCAGCATTCGTAACCCAAAAAGTACCATCTTGTTCAATCATTTTCATCTCAAAAGTTGTTGGTTTTTGAGTTATGATTTCAGATGATACTGGGTCACCTTTGGCATCTCTGTCCGCGGTTGGATTAAATGTAATCCACCCATAGTCATTAACTGTGGTCCCAGTTGTTGTTTCCCAGACAAAAAACTTATTAAGATATCTATGATAATAATATGTACCTCTAAAGTTAGCTGCTTGTGCGTTTCCAGCTGCAATGGTAGCACCAGTTAAATCATAAGCAGTAAGTGCTACAATAGGGTCTGTATTAGGTCCTCTCGGACCACAATTCCATCCTTCTTGACAATCGCTTGACCCACTAACTCCTAAATACCAGTTTCTATTGGTGTCTGTTGTTCTTCCTGTATTTGGGTTCGATATTGGGTAGTCTAAAATACCGGTAGTACTATCTCCAGTAAAAAACCAATGACCATTTGTGTCTAAAACATGCCCCCAGTTATATAATCCAGTTGTGTAAATATCAGCGGTGTGACCCACATAATAATCACCCGCCGCAAAGTGAGAGTTCTTAGTCCAGTTTGATGTTATTGCTGAAAATGGTGTAGCTGTAGATGCTGATTTAGTATAACTAGTTGCCGTACATACACTATCTGTTACTAAAAACTTTCTAACTAAACTTTCTTGCCTACCAATGGTTAGTGTGTACTCACCATTAGGTAATTTTTTAAATACTTGTGGTGTTACTGTATCTGCAGTACTAACAAGTTTGGATTCAAATAGTGTACCATTTCTATATAATGAATAATTTAATGTAGTCGCTGACTGATTGAAATTGTATAAAGAAGATGTTGATGCATTCTGTACCGTAACTTCACAAAACAAATTAGGATTTGTTACACATGAATATGAAGTAACTGAAGCATTAAATGTTGGTAGTGTGTAAGCGGATATAGCAACAACAGTACTTCCAGTTACTGAAGCAGAATCAGTTATTGTAGCTTCATAGACTCCCTCTGCTAAATTATATAGGTCCCATTGAGTTGAGGTGAATCCATTGGAGATATAATTTAGGTTTGCTCCACTCCAACTAACGGTATAAGGGCCTGAACCACCACTTACATTCACAACATCTATTTCACCAAGAGTTTGTCCTGATGTTGTAGGTGTTACATTATATTCACTAAGAAATATACTCATTTTATATATTTATTTTTCTTTTATTCATCTCTATCACTACCATTATCGGATAAAATCTCGTCATCATCTTCAATATCTGTGTGTTTATACCCAACCATAGGTACTCCATTGTGGATGTGGTAAAACCCTACATAATAGTCACCTGTTGGTAGTTTAAATCTTTCCCCACTTGTATATAAGTTATCCTTATCACCATTACATGAATTAGTAAAAACTTTGGGTTTACAACTATTATTGATTTCCCCACAATATAACATTGCTTTTTCTTCACAATCATCACAATCTGTTATGGTGGTATCTGTTATTATTTTAGTTGTACCATAAAATGGGTCTAATAACACACTACCTCTAGTATCTTCACAAACACAATAAAACTTACACCTAAACCCATCATCAGATTTAAATTGTGTTATAGGTGCAGACCTAGATGATTTTAAGATAATAGGTTGATTGTCTATTAATATTTCCTCATCTACATTATCAATTTGTTCTTTTATTGTTATTTCACTCTCTACCAACTCAACTTTATTAGATAATGTAGGTGTAAAACAAGGGGTGTATAAGTTTTCTTCTGGTGTTACCACAACAAAATGCTCAGTGTTTACTCCTTTTGCGTTAGATATAATATTTTTTATAACATAACTATGACTTAATTGTGGGAACTTATAATTACATGTTATGGAATCTTGTTGGTCATATCGTGGTAAATTAAATACTTGTACCCCAGATTTCCATTCAATTAAATCGGTATTATTGGGTAAATAGTAATCAATTAATTGATTTGTCTCTAATTGTGTTTTCCAATTATTTGTAGGTTTAGTAGAATTTATATTTAAAAGAAGTCTATCACTATCTTTAGGGTTGTCTATAAAAATTAAACCACCAAATGTCTGTGAGTTGACTCTTGGGGGCGTTATAGGAGAATAGTTTTTATCTATTATATATAAAGACCCTAAGGAGCTTTTAGTTTCTAATTGACCTTCTACATTTATATATTTTTCTCCTTTGGCTAGTTTTTGTGGGTTTGCGAATAATTTCTTTTGTAAATTAGTAGTAGTCCCAGTGTTTGGGTTATATTTGGTTACTCTGTAAAACGGTGATTCTATGGGGTTACCAGATAAATCTAATTTATGTCCTAGATTTAACATTAGGTCTGCATTACCCCCACTAACTTTTGATGTTGCAGAAAAAGTAGTATTATATTTTAGTGTTACAGTCTCACCACTTAGAAGTGTTATAAGGCCAGTATTTAAAGTTATTGGTAACCTAGCATTAAAAACAGTATTAGCTGTAGAAGCAGAAGCGTAACAATTACTAAACCCACTCATATTATTTTGAATTATATTAGTTTGATTTAATAAAAATAAATTACTTCCTGGGTTGGTAAGTGGACTTGCTCCTACAGAAGTATTTAGTAGGTTACTAGTGTTACCACTATTATCTTGTTTTTCTAAAAATACTTCAAACTCAAACTCATTAATTCCTGTGGATGGATTGATTCCGTATATACCGGGAAAATAAACTCCGTTTGTATCTTCCAAAACTGTTGCTCCTTCAGTAAGACCATGTTCAATAATAGATGAATTTATTAGTCTTTTTAATTCATACTCAGTATTAGGATATCCAATAGTGGCTGTGCTTCCAGATATATAATTAGAACTTATATATTCACACCATTTTGTATCTTTATATTTAACATCTAAATAAGCGTTATACTGAAACTTATATGTTCCTCCAGATAAACATTTATACATCAAATAATTTTTAGGGTCTCCACTTTGAATAATTACCGCTCCCGAACCTGAGGAAGTTCCAGTTTGTCCAGATAAACTTTGCCAAGAATAAAAAGGTACCCAATTTGGGGAAGATACCCCAACAAATGGTCTATGTTCTATTCTATTAATATTTGTGATTGGTATGGATATACCAGTATCGGGGAAGGTAGTTGCGGTATATCCTCCACCAGAAAAATAAATATCATAACTATTATTACCAGTTATTCCACCAGAAGTATACCCAGTATATTGTGTACCCCCACTAAACGACTCTCTGAATGTAGAATATGTAGTACCAAAATAATCATTTCTTAAATCTAATATAGGTGAAGAATACTTTTTTTCACAAGTCCAACATTTAGCTAAATTTCTTAGTTTTTGTTCTTCTCTACATACTTTTATACATTCTCCATCTTCAGAGTTTACAATAATATCTATTAATTTTTCACTATTACTATTTGTATACTTACATTTACATTGTTTATTGCCATACTTTATTTTTTCTTGGTACCCATTCACAACTGTCTCTTTACTAGGACAAATAGTAAGACTTTCTAACCTACCATTTGGTCGGTTTTTAATTCTTATATCATTAAAGAAATCACTGTCTGTTCTTCTAATCCACTCATTTATACTGTTATAAGTTCTAACTTTTGTGTCTACTAAACCATCACTATTCTTTTGTTGGTATTCTTCTCTATTTGCGATTTGGTTTTCTTTTAGTGATTGTTCAAAATTATCTAAATGTTCTTCAGAATAAAATTTCAATTCTACACACCTTCCTAAATCACTAAAAAACTTATTATTACGTAATTCAGATGCCCAGCTTAATGGGTATTTTTTTAATCCACCCTCAAAATATGGTGAACTTTCTGTGATTTCATTATCAATGACTCTTCTAGATACGTTATATGGTAATTCCTTTGTACTATCAACCAAAAAATCACCCATATTAAATTTGTAATTTTCATCATTTTTTATAATGAAAACTTCTGAAGAAGATATATAATAATCTCTATGGTCTTGTGATAAACCATTAAAATAGTCAACATAACTAAATTTAACTTGGCCTATTTCTAAGTCTTTAGTGTCCATATTAATATAACTTGTGGGTGCCTTCGTCAAAGTTCTTATTCTTCTAGGTTCTACTAATGTTACTGTTTCTATTTTTCCAGTTTTATCTTTTTTGTATTTTCTTATTAAATTATTTTTTTTAACCTTTGGTATTTTAAGAAATAGTTGGGTAACTGGTCCGGTGGTACTAAAAGCTCTTAGGTCTACATCAAACCCTAATTTATCTATTAGTTTTGTGAGTGTTGGTCTTGCTTTTTCTCTACTATCCACAGCAATACTATTAATCCCTTTTAAATCTTTAACACCTGGTAAAACCATTTCTAATTCATGGGTGATGTCTTTTACTAATACTCTATTTAATCTATTTAAAGCTGGTGTTTTTGTGGTTGAGAATAGTTCCTTTGTCGTTAATAATGATTTTTGTTTTGAATTTCCTACTTGTTTTAGACTTAGTGTTCTATTATTTTCTTTATTTAATCTTAAAATAAAATCAGACGTAAATGATGTCCTATCTGGTTTAAATTCCCCTAATTTAAAGTCTTCTTTTTTAAAATATAAAAAACCTTCTATTAAACTTTTTCCTTTATATTTTAGATAAAGTTGTACTGGTCGTGATACATCATAATCCATTGTTATAAAAATATTCTTGTTTAGGTTACGTTTGCCGTAATTACCGGTTGCATAAACTTTAATTTGTAGTGTTTCCATAACACTTCTCAAATCTATTTGTTTAGAATAGTTTACACTCTCAGACTCAGCTTTAGCATCTTTACCTGTCTTTGGGTTGGTTGTGGTATTTTTATTAGGATATAATGCCATTTATTAATCTACGTTTAAATTTATTGGGTTCTTGGTTTGTTTTCCATTTTCTAATCTAAAAGCGTATCCCCAAGGTTCTTTTTTATTTTTACTTAATGGTAATGCTCTTTTTATTCTAAACATGATATCATTATTCATTGTACTAAGTATATCATATGCTCCATTTATTGTGGAGTCATTACTTGCGAATTTTTCGGTAATTAAATTTATAGAAGTGTTAACCCCTGGATTACTAGTGGTAGCTGAAACACCATTATGATATAAAAATGAAGGCCATACTGATTTACAAGTCCCACTAAATGGTCTCATTTTTAAAACCATGCTATCTTCCGGTAAACTACAACAAGTACATGGTTGTGAAATCGTAGTAGAGTCTACTGTGCTTATATCACTAGAGGTACTACCTGTATTCTCACAACCATTAGAACATGTAGAACCAGTTCTCGGGTCAGTTACACCAACTACATTCCCACAACGTGAAGAAGCACAAGCTGCTTCCCTATTATAGGAACAAGTCCCATCATTTCCAGTAGCTAGTGGGTTAAAGTTGTCAGCTCCTGGGTCTGTACACCCTAAAACTTGACCTGATTTAGTAAATCCTGGTAATGGAAAAGTAGGGTAGTGTTTATATACGAATTTATCTCTATGAAAAACTGAATTTTCTATCTTTAAACCTCCTTGCCATAATGTAGTTGCTGGAACTAGTTGTTCTATAAGTCTAATCCAATAGGTTCCTAGACTCTGTGCATAATCTACCATTTTCTGGTATGTATATTTATTATTTTCACCACAAGATTGTGCTAAATAATCTAAATATAATTTTTGTAGTAATGGATATCCACCTGTTTTTCCATCGTCTATTGTTTGTCTATTTCTTACATTAATAAATGTTTTCCAGAATTTATTTGTGAATTCTTTAAATGAATAATCTTTACCATTTATCAAAGTGACTGTTTCGTCCACCCCACCTTTTTGTGGATATGGTAAAGGTAAGGGACCACCACTAAAAGGACACCCACTTAACACAGATTGGTTCCAAAAATCATACGTTAAAGCTTGTCCAACATTTAAAAAAGCATCTACATTTTTAACATTTATAACATACCTTTCATCGTGGGTATGATAAGAAGCGTATCTTATACCTTCAAAATTGTATTTCCTATCTTCATTTCTACTATCTATTTTAACCCAAGATTTTTTATCATCTACTATTGGGGTTAAATCAAACCCCCATTTCATATATGGAAATTTTCTAAATCTTTCTAAATATGGTGCCCCTGGGTCATTAGAATTTACATTAGGTGGTAGATTACCAAAAAACCCACCCCAACTAAATTGGTTAAACTTGGTCACCACATTTGGATTACATCCCGATAAAACTGAATTATCTAAGTCTATTATTATGTCTCCGTGGTGTTCTTCGGTTTCTTCAAACCATCCTGCACCTCTCTGAAAATAGTAGTTAGATGTTTCTCTCGGTGCTTTAGGATATCCTTGTTCATCGATTGGGTAGTCATCTCTTACAAAATTATGTGTCTGTGTAGTACTACTTAAAATTGTTTGACCGTAAGCTCCATAATTTGGGTCGAAAACGTATTGTTGTGTTGTTACTACCCCACCAGATATATTTTTAAAATCACTATAAAATCCTTCTTTATCACAATAACACCCTAATTCTACTAAAAGTTCTTGTATTTCTTGTTGTGCGTCATTAGTTGTGTTAGTAGTGCTGGTTTTATTGAGTTTCTTAAGTGATATGTTTTCTTCATTTATTCTACTCTCCTGTTCTAAATCTGCTGTATTACCGCGTGTACCGTTAACTGGAAATTGCGTTGTGTTTCGGAGTTTTGGGTCGCCGTTTGGACCCCCAAACCCTCTTTCACACCTTCCATCGACCGGGTCCCAGAACATTCCTTGTGGACATGGTTGTGGTGGACCTCCAGGATTAGTTCCACTGTTTAATAAAGCAAAAAGTTTATGACAAACTTCGTCATCCTTTATCTCATTCTGACAACCTACCTTAACCCAATTATCTGCTAAAACCACATACTCATTAAACTCAACTAACGCTTCAGGTGCACCTATAAATCTAAATAAAAATTCTATAGCTTTTCTAGTACCTTTAGATTTAAAAAGATACGCTGTATTCATTAAAATTCTTCTATAAATTTCTATATCTAACTCTGCTGGTGTTGAACCTATTGATTCACCGGAATATACTGGTTCGTATCTATCTAATATTGTATCTAAAAATCTTTCTTTTGTTAGGGTTGATGGGGTTTTCCAACCTAACATTTTTGCAAAATTTCTAAGTAGCTGGTTTGGTACATTATTCTTAGAATCATAGGTTACATTATTCATATAAGCAATCCCATCAATAAATTTTTTAACGTCGTCAAAACTTCTACCGTAAATTTGTAAAGTTTTTTCTACTTTTCTATCACCACTATCAAAATCTTTTAAAGCTCCAGTTGTTAGAAATCTTGATACTAAATTTGTTTTATAATCATCTAGTTCGTCTCCTAGGTCAACTAATCTCTGTAAATAATTTGTATATTTCTCTGTTGTAACATCTATATTCCATAAATCTTGTTTTTCCCAAATAATGTCTTCTTTTAAAGTAAAATTTTGTCCACCTTCTGTTTGTCGGGGTAAACTAATTTCGGCTTTATATTGGGGCACACTTTTTTGATTTAATAAGAATTTTTCTACGTGTTCAAAATTATCAAATTGTGTTTGTGTTTCTAATCGATTAGGTTTTAAATAAAATTCAGTTGTAGTAGAGGTAGCTGTGGCCCCAAAAGGTGAACCTGAAATGGTTAGAGTTAACCCTGTAGTGGTCTCATCTATAGGTGTATAATCAAGAATTTTATATTGTGTATTCCCACTACCACTAAAACTTAAAACATATCTACTATATTCTGATGAAAAATTCCTTAATGGTGATATTTTACCAACTTGTGCCTTAACACTTATAGTATCTATGGTATCTGTTGTTGGGTCGTCTATTAAATAATTTGTTGTCAGTGACCCTTCTATTCCAATTTCACCATCAGTAGTAATTTCTATATCAAACGGATTAGATATATTAAATTTTGATATTGTAATAGTGGTTCTATCGTAGGTGGGGTCGTAGTTGATACTTTCTGCTGTATTACCCGTAGTATGGTAGATACTATTTACACCATTACAGTATAAAGCTGCTGGAAAAAAATTAACTATTTGTTGTGCTGCAACCCGTAACCTTTCTTTTAATGACCCATATAATACAAGGTTACTTATATCACTATAATCATAATTAAAATCTACTAATAAGCTATAATTTAAAGCTTGACGGGATAAGTTCGTATCCCCAGCATCCAATTGTTCTAAAGTTATAGGTCCTGAAAACCCACCTAAATCAAAAGATATATTTCTTTTCGAATCAGAACTATCTGATATCGAGAAATTACCTAGTGTCATTTGAGGGGAACCATCCGTAATCTGCATTCCTACAAGATTATCACTGAAGGTTCCTCTACCATTACCTGGTGCTGGTGGATAATAGAACTTTTTTGCCATTACTGATTAATTATTGTACTAAATTGTTTACTAAAATCTATTGAGTTTCCTCTATCTTGTCTAACTTCAAATAATTGTTCATCAAACTCATCTCTTATTTCAAATAAATTATATTGTTTATAAATGTTATTAACACCAGATAAATCATATAAAGTGTAAATTCCATCATCTATAGACTTAGTCTGATTACCATATAAGGCTATAGCCAACGTTTCAAAATCATGGTCTACCATCTCCACATCTAAAACTATAGGATTAAAATAGGTATTAGTTGCTATAATATCTTGACCTGCATTCCCTATAAATGGAATAGCATTTGGTTGATTTGTTGGTGCACTTGTTGGAGATAATGTACAAAATACCATGTTAGATGGTGAATCTGTATAAACATATCTTGATGATGTCTTGTTAGCGTTAGCGGAAGAATTAGGTTGTCTTTCACAATAGAAACTTGACGTTACTACTCTAAAAAAGTTTGGTATTTTAGTACCGGTACCTCCTTGGGATGCCGCTTTATTTAGATACTCAATTCTATACCCCACCAAACCATTATTTGTAAATCTATTTCTATAAGCAGTTGGGACTTGATTGATGTCAATCACAATACCCTTTACACTAGGTAGAGAAGACAGTATACCACAATCATATATTTTTGTTCTAATTTCTATGGGTCTAATATATATGGTATATATTCCTTTATTAGCAAATATGTTTGATGGTAATGTTAGATTATATAATCCTCCTAAAATTTCTGTACCTGAGTTAGCTCCATTTATAGATGTCGCTGCATTATGTACATATGGTTTTAACACTTGGGGTGCTGACAACCTACCTAACGTAAAAGTAGCTGTAGCGTCTCTAGTTGGTTGGTAATGGTACAGTATTTCTACATCTTCTGGTGAAACGTCTGCTGGTCTTTTTATTCCGTAATTTCCTAATGCCATGTTTTTTAATCTTGTATTAAAATATTATAATAACCATAACCGTGAATATCTAATTCACCAATTGTGGTTATTTGAGATAACCTTTGTGGTCTCTCAAAAACAGAAACCTTGCCTCTTTCAATAAATACATCGGAGCGCGTTTCTGGTTTTTGACAAACATTCATCAAAAACTCTTCTTTTGTTAATCTTGGTAAGCAGTCTTTTCTTCCTTCAGTTGGGTATATACAGGACCCATCGTCTATACAATCAAGAGAAACAAAATTTAGTGCCAATGGGTCTGTACAACAGTACGTATCCTCAATATCTGTACAACCGTCTTGTTGTGATGCTCCTTGTATTGGATTATAGTCTCCGTTACCACACCCTAAAGTTGTTAAAGTTCCATGGGTTGAGGTATCAATCTGTAATAGATTTATATCTGTAATCGCGTGTACAGTGGCTCCACAAGCATCATTAGGTAAGTTTGAAAGCGAGTTAGACCCGTACCAATTTCCATTCCACTTAAATAAACCAAACAAATTATCTAAAGTAGGATTTTGTGTTACTTGTGTTTCGGACCAATTTGATGGGGAGGAAGTACTATGGTCCATAATAGCACCAATATTATTGTTTTCAAATCGTCCCATTTTGCCATTTGATGGGAACATATCAAAATAAGTAATAATTAAATTACCAGTAAGTGGGTCAACCAAAATATCTCCTGTAGACTTACCTTGTTGTTGTGTAGCACCATCAACAGAAGGAAAAGCTGGATTTGGTAACATAAATAATTCTTGTGTAATACCTACTCCTATTGAAGGTGATGAAGTAGTGATATCAATTTGTAATACTTTTTCACCTGAAGAAATTAATGTCGTATCATCTTTTGCAACTAACCCATTACCTATAGTAAGGTCGATTGTTGGTATACCACTATGTGAGTCATATCCTCCTTGACATAATTCTGTAATATCTATATCTCTAACAAACGGTGGGTTAGTAAGTGGTACTGGTGAACCACCAACGGTTAAAGGGTTTGCGGTTAAATCTATTGCGTATTCTCTTATAATACCTAAAGGTGCACAATCTAAACCAGGTGTACATCCTGATGGGTAATTACTTTCCTTTATTTGTCCGTATGTTCCAGACATTGGGTCTTGGTCTACAACTTTACACGCGTATAACCATAAAAAATCTGCAGTATTTGCTATATCCCAAGATGCTGTACCCCACGCCTGTGCTACATCACCTCCGAAAAATGTATCTCTATTAAAAGTTTCATCAAATTGTTCATCCTTAAATAAGAAATCCATATTATCTGGGTCTACATCTGGGTCGTAACTATAAACGTTACCGTTATAATCATTTAAGAAAACAGCACATTCTTCTAGTGCTGCAGTTGCACAATAAGTATTACAATCACTTAAAGCGGTGCTACACGATGCAGCGTCGGTACAAGGACCAAATAAATCTGGGTCTAACCAATTATATGGTTGTACTTCTGCTGAAGCATAGATATCAATACAACTATGTGTTGATGTTACTGGGTCCAGTTCACAAACATATCCACCTTCATAAGTACAACAACTAGTTATTGGGGTACATTGTTGATTTGCCGTTGGGTCATAGTCTATTGCTGAAACACAATCTACACCTGGTGTACATCCTGGTGGGTAATTACTACAAAGTGATACACCCACACTGTTTGGACATAATTCTAAACCGCTAGGGCATTGAGCACTAACTAATGTTCCTACTGTTCCACAACTACCACCATCAGTACAACATCCTCTGTCCATACATTCTACATTTGTATATGTACAATTATCACCACCAGGACAAGGCATATCTACATCTTTACCTTTTACCGTTAAAACATTATAAGGTGTTGGTGGACAAGACTCGTTATAATTATCAGCTGTTGGGTCGTCACATCCTGCATACTGACAACAATCATATTGTCCCCCACTTGTATTGGTTAGTGGTGATGTTGGTGTTCCTGGGAAATAACAACCATCAGCAGTTGCATCATAATTTTGTGCATCTAAATCTGTACAACCAATACGAAAACAACCGTCACCCCCTGTGTACCCACAATTAGGGTTTGGTGGTACTAACTGTGAACTATTTGTACCGCCGGGTGGTGATATAATAGTGCCTGTACAATCTTGTGTGTAATTAACTACACAACCAATCGTACCTGCTGGCCAAGGTGTTGCTGGTCCTGAATTAAGGGTTGTACATACATTACTATCCCAACATGCACAATATTCACAACAACTCTTATCACCAGGGACAAAGATACCATTTACTATGCAACCTTCATTGTTTAGAGAATCATAATTACATGCTGAAGTATCTGGACATCCAGGGTATACACAAATACTATTATTAGTTACGTTAGGACAACAGCAATTGGTTGTACAAGTAGCCAAATTAGGGTCACATGTAGCATAGTTATCACTACAAGGTCCCGGGCTAGAAAGAGTACCAATATAATTGTAAGCTAATGGGTCGGTACACCATGGTATTGCGTTTATACAAGAACTGCAGTCAGAATGTATAGAAACTACAGGTTGTACATTACTACCAAAACTTTGGTTTTGTAAATCAACATATGGAACTTCACATGGACATGGTGAGTACCAAGCACCCTGACCCGCTATACCACACGAACATGCTGGTGGTGAATTACCACACGTACATTGTTGGGTTGCTGTATTGTCTATAAAAAACCCACTTACGTTGTTACCAAGTGGCCAAGAAAAATCAATACCAAATTCTACCGGACAAGTAGCTAAACCATCCCCAGTAGTACCATCCCAATCATCCTCCGTATAAATAATTTCTATAACCTTTAAACAAGCAGTTATTTCACCTGTACCATTTAGGTCAATAACAATAAACTTACCAACACCCAAACATCCCGCAGCACCAATAGCTCCACCAGAACATCCCCCTACCGGTAAAAGACCATACAATTCACCACAACCCACACCACCACACCCACAAGGAGGTGATGGACAAGGATTAGCAGCAAATGGGTCTGTCATTAAAGAAGGGTCAAGAAGAAAACAACCAGTATCCATACCTCCCAACACACCTGAGGGTGCTGGTTGGGTTCCACCCCAAACATCCATTGTTATACAACCTTGACTAACCCATCCTGGTGCTTTCATTTCTACAACAACAGCAATTCTATCCCCATTAGAGTTATATGGAAAACTGGCTGGATATGGTCCTAAAAAATCTGGCATTTTATTATATTTTATTTATTATTATCATGGCGTACCACATGGTCTCCAACAACTATGAGGTACATCTGTCCTAGGAACTGTTGGTAATGTTGGTGGTGTTGCATTATATTGTGGAACTAAACAATTTAGTAAAGTACATGGATGAGTACCTTGACCTGGGTTGGTATATGGAAAAGGAGCTCCTGGTTGCGCTTGATTCATATTCGGGTCTTCACACTCAGCAAGTACCCCTGGGTCAGAACAATCAATTTCATTTAGTGGCCACGGAAGTCCTGTTGGTGCGTTAGTAGTTGTATTATCACATACTGGTCTAGGGTCATACCAATATTTGTATTGGTCTGTAGCCTGGGATACAGCAGCAACAGCACCTATAACAACATCAAAGTGTTCATAAAAATCATTTGGGTTATATAGTTCTACAGGATAATCAGTATTATTTAAAGACTCTAAAGAAGTACAAGTTGTACAACCACAACCTGTAGTTTGCCAATTATTAGATAATGGGTCTTGACACGCTTCTATACTGTAGTCATTACAACTCCAATCCTCTGCATTATTCCAAGTAATATCAGTTCCAACATACCAATGGTAAGGATTTCCTGGGCTACCTAAATAAAGTTTATTATCGGGGTTTATCTGACCAGATGCGGTATCATTAACGGTAACTGGTGTACAAGTACCACCAATACAAACATGTACGGTTGGTACATGACACTCATCATTACACCCAATAGCATCAAATGTTGTAATTACACCACCACTATCAGTTTGTACAGCACCATTAACTAGTATGACATCAGAACAATAGTTAGTGTTTGGGGGTCCTGTTGTTGCATCTGTTTGAACACATATTCCAGACCCACTATCACATCCCCACGATAAACAGTTTTGTTCACAATCAACTTTATCGGTATACGCATTAGGGTCTGTACTATCTAATACTGCCATACAACGTTGTCCCCCAAATGAACCAGCACCATAATTCGCGGATAGGTCAACAATCGTATTAGCTGCGTACATATCACACACACATTGCCAACTTAGAACACTTCCACAATTCTCTACGCACTCAGTTGCGTTAGTGTATGGTGTGGAATGATTAGCTCCTGGAGGTTGTGAAGTACCTACAGATAATGCTGTACAAATTAAATTAACACACCACCAATCAAACAGTTGATGGGTTCCTCCACAGGTAGCTTGACAAGTCGGTAAATCACCATAAAACCCACCACCCACAACTGGTTGACATGTAGATGTGGTAGCTGGTGCAGGGTCAGGAACACAATCATATCCAATTGTGGTATTTGTACAATTAGTAGTACAATCAACATATCCGGTTGGTCCACCATATATTGTTTCTCCGTTTGGTCCTGTACCGGCATTATAATAATTATGTGAGGGTGGTATCGGTGAACAAGTACCTTGTATTTCACACATCCATTGTATTTCCACACCTACTGGTGGGAGGCACCCTATTGTACAATCCGCTAATGCGTTTGCTGTAGTTGGTGGAGTACCGACGTATGTCGCGTTATCATAATAAGCACCACTAGTTGGTAATATCTCTAAGCACAAACCTTGAATACAGTTATATCGTGATGGTAGTACTTCTATTTCTGTACATGAACCAAAACATAATCTCCAATGTGGAGAATTTACATCGTATCTATTAGGTGCTGGTATTGTATCGTCTAATATTGAGATGGCGTAGAAACAACACCCGTCGTAACTAACATAATCACCTGGGTCATAACTTTCATTATCATCCCACTCTCCTCTATCTGTATGAACAACTTGGGTACCATAACCACCTAAAAAATAGTATTGTGTGCCTTCACACAAATCACAAGCACCTTGTAATGCCATACCACATTCTCTTGTTAAGAAATCTTCTTGTTCTAGTCCAGAGCCTGTAGTACTAAAAACGGTAACCCCATTTTCATGGTCTACTAATGTATAAACATCAGCACCATTCGTGATAGTATAACCGGTAAACCCATCACCTGGTACACTATTATCAACATTATCAATAGTACCCCACAAATTTTCTACATAAGTACCATTAGGTAGTTGTACCTGGCCCCCAATATTAACAGTAGTTGGAGGCCCTATAGGTATACCATTTATAGCGGTAGTATTATAACCTGGTGGTAATCCTGGTGATGAAGAACTACTATAAGATTGTAGAGATGATAACATACTATCTGTAATTCCTTGAATGGTATATGGTGTAGCTACGTAACTTGCGGTTACGTAAGAGTTTACTCCTAGGCCACCGTCTAGTGGTCCAAATTCAGAACCTTCATAATCCATACTTACTGGTGCACCACCACCTGGTGGTGTAAAGGTGTATGTTTGTGTTTGGTTAGGTACTGTGAACCAAATCTGGTCACCTGTTTGGAATGGTATTGTTATGTGATGTGATACTGATGTTATTCCCCACGGAGCTCGCATTTGTACAGTTACCGTAAAAGGACCTGAACTCATGTAAGAATGTGTGGTAGTTATTGTAGGAGCGTTAAGTAATGTGAGAGCAGTACCATCCCCCCAATCTACACTATATTCGATACCCTCCAAATACTTATAGAACCCAAATTCAGTACTATTATTTAAACTTACAAGAAATGGGTTTACTGTATCTCCAGTAAGTAAAAAATTAGAAAAAGTATCTTCTTGACCCATTTGCCCATCCCACATAGTATAATGGCCCATATCGTTAAAATCGTGGTCTAAAAATATAGTTAAAGTACTATCTTTACTTTCTCTTTGTGTTCTATTGCAGCATTCACAGTATTCGGTTGAGGTACTCGTTTGAGGGGATGGTGTTGTTTTTTTACTTAGAGGTCCAAGTTGTTTTTGTTGTGCCCCTGTTAGTGGGCATTGAGAACAGTATCTATTTTGTTCCTCAACACTCCAAGCATAAAATTCATCACAAGGACTTAAAATTAAACCGCAACAACTTTCCCCTGGATTAGGACAACAAACATTAATAGCACCATTAGCACAGTCTACACAAGCATCTATTTTATTTGTCATACTTAAATTAGTACAAGGTGTACAATCGTCTGGTAATGTAGGTCCACTATTTGTAATTTGTCTACTTGGTTTAGCACAACCTACTGAACTTATCCCAGGTATATGACCTGTCCATATTTTGTATTTATAAATGTCCATTATGGGTTGATATATTCAAAGAATTTTATTGGGTTACTGAAATTAGGACTGTGTCCTACTTTAGGCCCTATGCCGTTATTAGCGGAATATAAAGTCATATCAAACGCATTAAACACGTATGTCTTTTTTAAAGGGTCTAATATTATTTGGTAATAGTTATAGTCTTCTGGTTTTAAATTATATAGAGGAGTACCATTTGTTGCGTCTACTGGTTGTACTTTATTTATAAATTTATGTATCTTACCTGATTCTGCATTAAAAAACTTACAGCTCATATAAAATATATTATATTTTACCAAATCTCTATTCTTTAACCATTGTATATAGTAGTTTTCTGTAGTTTTACCTATAGAACTTAATTCGAATAAAGAACCTTCTAACTTTTTATAAAAGTATGGTCCTGTTAAATTTGGTGGTGTAGCATCTACACCTTCCATATAAGCGTCTAACCAGCTTAATGGGTCATAATTTGGATTCTCGACACCTGGACTTATTTCTGGAGTATTATCAATTTCAGCTAGATAACTATACGGACCATCAGTCAAAGATTTTCCATTGTTTATGGGTAAGATTATGGAAAAATAGAGTCTATGTGTTTGTAAGTTAGGACTATCGTAAAAATCAAATTTAAAGAAACTTTTTATAAAACTATTTTTTCTATCTACAATATCTGGGTGACTAATACCAACAACTGCATAATCTGGTAAGTAGTCGTTTGGGTCACCTGTTGGTACTGTGATGGTTGCGAATTGCATATCATAAAAAATATGTTTATCTGGTAGTTCTGTGTCTGGAGAATACCTACTTGTTTCGAAATCTTGTATAATATTAACATTATCTTGCATTTCTGACCTTTCCCACAAATTAATAAGTTGTTCTACTCCTAGAGAGTCGTCAAAATCCATAGCAAAAGGTACTGTAACTCCTTTATCTAAATCGCTTTGTCTTATTTTAAATCTATTCACAGTCATCGGCAGTAGGTAACACAACAAATGGTTGTGTTCTATAATCTATATCTATTATAATTGGTTTTATTTCAAAAATAATATTTTTATAAGGGTAGTGTACTCCATTTATAAAAGGGTAGTCAGTACCGTCTTTATCGGATTCGTAGAATCCTATTGGTAGTAATTCTCTCCACCTCCATAAGGATTCATTCAAAGAGAAATTAGAGTACTCTGGTACAAATTCATAATTTTTATGTACCATAATAGTATTAGAATATGTTTTTATAGGTATTCTAGTGTGAGGTTTATAGTAATACCCACCCACAATTTCATCAGTTGCAGTTCCTGCTGCTAAATTACTATCTGGGTCTGGGTCGTAAAAAGAAGTACCATTTGTATCTATATTATTAAAAGTTAATTTATGATATGCTTCAGAAATTATTCTTTCTTTTAACTCCCATTCATTATATTCTACAAATGCACCTACAAAAGTATCTCCACTTTGTGGTAAATTGTATGGGGTACTTAAATTACTTTCCATAACATTATTTGGGTATGGGTCAATTTTTCCATCAGGTACAAAATTCCAATCCCAACCTAAACCAACACAACTATTGCCTCTAATTTTCCAAATACCAGTTTCATTTACTGCAAAAATACTAATATATAAATCTTTTAAAGGTCTTCCTAAATTATCTGAATAATCACTAACATCTAAATCATTAGTAAAGTTCCACATATAAGAAGGGTACTCATCTTTAACAACATGATGTTCTACCCCCGCAGATGGTGAATTATCATCTTGGAATGTCCTTGCTCTTTTAGAGTATATCCCCACTTCAAAAGCTGTTTTATCTAATGTATAATCTGTTGGTTTTGTTAGAATTTTATGAGAATGTACATAGTATTGTGATAGTGTTTCATTTATATGTTCGCGGTCTATTAATCTTTTAAATACCCCAACGTCACCATCAGTAACTACTTGATTATCATCATTTAATAATATGTTAAATATTTTACTTTCTGTATTAAAGTTTTCATCACCCAATGAAAAGACAGGTTGTGGATTTCCTGGATATGCTGGACCACTAGCACCAGGCGGGTTAATCTGTAAAACCACATTAGTGTTTATGGCGTTAGGTGTTTGTTGAAGTACTATGTACTCTCCTGTTGATAGACCGTGGTCTACGGGGCATATAAATTTCACTGCACCTTTTCCTTGTATTGTTACGTTTTCAACATGGAACGGTATCCCATCTCCAGAATTAAAAGACACTCCTTTATTTAAAGCTCCAGTCGCTAATTCTGGTGGGTTATACTTTTCAAAATAATACTCCATTGTCCAATTTTGTATATTTTGATGTATGTAGGATGTATACATCACCCAATTATCTAAGTAGGAGTTTAACTCCACATAATTATGAAAAGAAGTTAAAGATGTGTATGTTATAAAATCAAAAAATTGTATGGATGGATAACCACACGCTAAAGCTTCTTGGTCCGATAATGGTATCGGTTGGTAATAGAGGTTATAGGACATGAATGTTGGGTCGTATGTACAACCAGAAACAACATTACTTACCAACGGATTTACTTTACCATATAACCTATATATGTAACTTCCTTCTCGTTCTCTATTATACTGGTCTTGTAAATTAAGTACTAAACTTCTATCATTCTGAATTATATTTCTTGTAGTATTATTTAAAGCATAGGGAACCATTAGATTTTTATCTGGTGAGCCTATATACCTTTGTGACCCTCTAACTATTCTCATTGTCTCTTGATATCCCATATTCAATTAATTTCCTACGACAAACATGTCTCCACCTTCATCTAATGCTGCTGATACATATTTTTCATCAAATATGTCATAAGCTGTAGACCCAGGAACAAGACCAAAATAATAATGATATCCTAACCCTAGAGCTATATATCTCTCTGCTTGATTATCATCAATAGGTGTTGTTTCTAATGGGTTATATGTTGTTCCACCAATAACTGCCTGCCAAGTCATTCGTTGTTGTATATTTCCAGAGCCTATTTCACCTAGCTTTGTAATCCAATCCGCGTCTTCAAATTGGTTTTTTCCAAAACCTGACTGACTTGTATCAGATTTATCCCACACATAAAAAGGTACTACCTGAGAACTTTGGTCTAATAGTTCTACGATACACTCTCTCACGTCCACACCTGGTTGTAGTGAAGTGGTCCCACTTAGTAATTGTGGTACTAATGATACACTATCATCATTTGAATTGGCCCCTCTCACACTAGTAGATGTATTTTCTGCGTACCATTGCCAGTCAGCTCCTCCAGCAGTCCATGCAGTCCAAAAATCTGGATAAAGTGATTGTGCTACACTAAAAGGTTGTCCACTTGGGAACATATTATTTCCTGGGGCTGGAGCTCCTGGAGCTGTAATACCACCAGGAAGTAAGTCTGGCCAATTCCACTCCCACATATTAGCGGAACCTCCTCCTGGATATGTTACTCCTCCAGGTGGGGAATAAGTCCAACCAAGTGTAACTACGTCATATATTGCGTTTGGTGTCCAAAAAGTTGGTGGTGTACCAAAAATTACCACTTCTATTTCTCCAGGGGTACTATAGGGTATAACACCAACTTCAGAGAATTGGGATATAATAGTGGCCATTCCACCATTAAGTTCTCTTCGTCTACCGGGCCCTGTTGCGTCTCTTTGGAATGGTGTTTTTAGATTAACGGCTTCAAAAATACCATCGTTATAATTAACTATCTCATTAACGGCATCAAACATAAACTCACCTATAGGTTTAAAAGTAGTACCACCTATATCGTTAGCTATGGAACAACCTTCAGAATAACCATCTTCATAACATATTTCAGCAATATTTTCTATTACCGGACCTAAATCCATTATTGTTGTTGGGAAATGTAAATTTCTAATATTACCACCTTCACATACTTCATCATTTTTTAAGGGGCTACTTCTGTCTCCAATAAAGGCACCATTATTATATGGTGATGACCTATAGTAAAACTCTTGGTCTGCTGAGTGGAAATATACTACTTCTGCACAGTGTTTTACTTTATAACCGTTAGGAGCGCTTGATTTTGGTTTTAACTTAGCTTTAAATTGGAATAGGTATAGAAACCCTCCGATATAGTTGTTTGTCCAAAAATAATTCATTAATCCGTCACACATAGACCTAAGAAGAACTTCTCTTTTTCTCCAATCTGCTATATAAGCTACACCACTTTCACCATCAAGAGAAAATAAATCTTGCATTGTATCATCACCAATAGGTAAAGAATAACATCCGTTGTCAAGATTTTTAGATGCCTTATTTGGTTTGCTACAATCCATAAAATCGTTATTTTTTGTTCCTCTAGCCTTTGGTGTGTCATCCGCCCATGCGTCACACCCCATTGAATTTCCATGATTATTTGCTCCTCCACCACCTGCAGGGGAATAACATCCGCATTTTTCACATTCAGGATACTTAGTTACTCTCATAAATAAACAACCAAAGATTGCAACACAATCAGTGGTTGTTTCACTCATTGTACAAGGACAGGTGGGACAATCACAGTATATATATTCATTACTTTTTTTATACCAAAATCTGCATAGCTTACACACAATTCCTCTAAAGAAATTTTTAATTTTATCTATAACCTTTCTAACAACCTTAATAAATGCACATAAAATAGATAATATCAGATATGTGATTGTGTAGAAAATTTGTTGTATCCTAGTAACAAATTGGTTTATTACTATCGGGAAGTTTACATTTTTATTTGCTGTGTTCACAGGAAAAGACACTGCTTGGCCATCACAAGCTTTTTCTTCTCTAGGTATTATCTCTTTAACACCTATAAATCTATCTTTAAATCTTGCCTTCCAATGGTTATGGAATTGTGTTGGTGTATATACCTTACTATAACTAAACTCATAAAAGTAATCTTTCGCTGCTAATATTTCTCCACCACTTATTGCTTGCGATGGGTAATCCCAATAGTCTATGGAAAAAGCGTATGAACTTGCTTGAGCGCCCGAATGGTGTCCATTTGGGCTACTATTATATTCTTTTATGTTTGGTACAAGATATGCCCCTCTTCTCCTTAATCTTGCGGTCCCTTTAGCCTCCAAAGGTTTAATTCTAAATCTATGTTTAGCTTTGGTAGGTATTCCGACTGATGGGTCTCTTGAGATTACTCTCTCACCAAATTCATTGGTTATAAGATAGTCTAAGCTCATAGGTATGTTTATTAAAAACGCCCCATTATCATCTATATTAAAACCACCGTCTATATCAAATCTTTGTAGAACAGGAACAAGTTGTTCACCACTACCTGGATTGGCAGGGTCTTCTTCTTTTTTAAAAAATGGTGTAAACCTTATAGATTCTATCCTTCCTGGTGTTGGTGCTAGTCTACACAGTTCTCCTTGTTTGCCTCTTGGTTTACAGTTCTTATTAACTGACAGTTTTTCAGTGTCAGTCGCAACTGAACCCATGAATACAGCTGTAGGTTCTATTTCTACACCTACCTCTCTTAAATCAAAATCACTTCTTATAATTGAAGCACCACAACCAGCTTCTTCGTCACCCCATAGTGGTCTTATATCTATTGTTCTGGACATTGTAACTATCTGGGGTAATTCATCTATATTCGGTGAGCTTTTAAATTTAGCTCCATTAAAATTAGAACTTGATTCTCCTTTACGTTTAAAGTCCTCCGGTGTCATAGAAAAACACCCAATATCAGATAAATCTACATTTACAACTAAAGTTTGTTCTCCCACTGGAACCCCATATAACATAAAATCACCACTCGCGTTGGTTTTGGCAGTAAATTTATAGTATTTTTCATACACATAAGAAACTTCTTGATTTAGTAATACCTGTGATAATTTAGGAAAACTTCCTGTGGGGATGTGTCCAGTATAACTTGGTGTTTGGGGTAATAGGTTATATCTAAACCCTTCTTTAGTTCTATATCCTTGTGTTTTATATGGATAAAGGGATTTGATTATTGGGTTTTCAGCGTCTTTATCATCCAAAGGTACAAATATAGAAACTTTTGCATTAGGAACACCAAAACCACCATTAGCTAACACCCTTCCAGCTACTACTCCAAAATTTGCACAGTCTTTCGGGTAGACATCTGTTTGATAAAGATTCAAACTTAGAATCTCCAACATATCAAAATCCTGATTCAAATCAAATGTGACTTCCTTGTCTACACCAACCTGTGTTCTAATTCTTAAGTTTTTTGGCATGAAATATCTTTATATCATAAATAGTTATTATTACAAAATTAAAAGTAGGTGTACGATTAAATTATGTAAATAATTATGAGATGTTTGCCCGAGTTAATTGTTTAACCCGCACACGAATGTCAGTGTCGGGATATCTGATTTGTGGCATCTCATCTGGCATAAAGAATATTGTCTGGTCAGTAATAGCTAATTGTCTTTGGGTTCCACTTATTAATGGTTGACTTATTAACGAGTTTGAGTACCCGTTACCTACCTCATTGAATAGTCTTATGTCTACGACATTTAAGACACCTGGTTGTTCTGAAACTTTACCATATAATTCACTTAAATTTATTGTAAGACCTAATTCGTTAGCGTCTATATCAAAAAATTCTTTTACACTGTTTATTGCGTTAGTAACTACCTGTCCTTGGTTGGTGTCATTTGCAATTACTAGGTCTATATCAAAACTTAAATCTATTACTTTAGCCGATGAAATTTCTATATAATCATTCAACATTCTATAGTTAGAGAGATATTCAGCTATATTATTTTTTAGTGTGCTACTTACACTAGATGTTAGAGTTCCGTCTGGGTTATAGGATAAGACACTTACTTTTACTTTATTCTCAACTTCAGTAACACCAACCTTTGCGGCTGCACCGAATTTGGAAGGCATTGTTCTTACTCTCGCTACATAATCATTTATAGTGACAGCTCTATTTTGTGCTGCAAAATTAAATGACACATAATTTCTAACTTCCTCTGTAGACATTTGGTCATCACCACCCAACGCAGATGTCACATTATTAACTTTTAAACTACTAAAAACACTAGTATTTATACTAGATACTGGACCAGAAACAACAAAATCTATAGTACCTAAAGAATTTATGGCTCCAGCACCTAAATTAGAAGCTTTACCACCACCAACTCTATATTGAACGAATAAGGTCCTGTTGCCTTCTACCATAGAACCTAATGATATATTATTTATAACTTTGTTGGGCTGTACTTTAATATTAAACTTTGCGAATTCGTTTAGTAGTTGTTGTGAGTCACTATTTCCACTACCGAACGTTAAAAAGAAAAACCCTTCTGGTGTATATTCTGTAACAAATCTATTATCTGTTAATATATATTTCCCTACTTTTAACCCTGGTTCATCTGCTGGTGTAGATGGGTCTATTTCAAAAACTTCTGATTCTGCTAAAGCTTGCATCTCATACCATTTATTATCTTTTGCGGTTATAAATTCTAAAGTAGACGGTAATGTTGTATAACCAAGACCTTCTTTTTCTATAATAGAGGTAACACCTAAAACATTTCTCTCTGGTAAAAATATTTTTAAAAATGGTTTATTATCAATATCTGTTATTTCTTTTTTAAATACTTTTGTTACACCATTAACCACCACTTCTCTTTTGGTTATGGTATAATTTTGAATTATTCCGTTAGAGTTAAAATTTGGTACTTTTGTTCTGTTTGGTGTTCCCTCTACTGAGTATGGTGAGGAGAAGTCACAATCATCTAATAATTCAAAAACTTGACCTCCTCCCCTAACTTGAGAGTTTCTTCTCATAAACCCTAAGTATCTATAGTCCTCTTTATCACCTAGTGCTGGGACAATGATAGATAAATCACAGAGTGTTATTGATGGTCTGTTCCCTGGTATCTTTAAACCATAGGTCCTAGCGATATTAAATAAGGAGCTTCTTTCTTGAGCATATTGTAATACCGTTTCTTGTAAGGTTCTATCAATAGAGTAGTGTAAGTTATCTGCTATTGCCGCATTTAAGTCTAGGAATACTGAATATATTGACGCGTCGTTTGAATTTTTTATTAAATTAGGGTAATATGTGTTTGTTAATCGAAGTAGTTCGTTTCTTAACCCTAAAAAATCTCTTTCTGTGTATGCTATTTTTTTCTCTGCCATATTATAAATTTATAATTATAAAATCTCTAACACCAAAGACATCATCTTTTATACTATAATCTATAAAAATCTTTGCCGTATACTCTTCAGTACCATCCCCAGCTACTCTATATATTCTATCGTCTAAATCATTATCTAAAGTATTATCTCTACTAACTAAAGATGGATGATTTGAAGCTTTAACTTCTGCTTCTTTTTCTCTAGCGTCTTCTAGACTTTGGATTTTTATTTCATTTACAATGATATTAGGTATATATTTTCCTATAACATCTCTTAGTTCTGAATCTATAGCTTTATAAGTTGATTTGTCCATGGGTTCAAATATGTACTCATACAACCTTGTACCAAAATCAGGTAAAAAATACCTAGAACCTTTTCTAGTTAGTATAAGGTGTGTTAAATCAGTTTTAATTTCCTCTGCTGGTGTAGTGGTGGTTTTCAAAAAGAAACCACTCTCACTATCGTTAAAAGGAAAAGCTATACCATATCTTGTTGATGCTATTGTCATATCAAATAAATACTTTGGTTTAAATTATCGTTCTACTTTCTGGAACATACCTTCCAACACCTGTTCTATAGCTCCCATTACTTCGTATTGGTCACCACCCCAACTATCTTTATGACGTTCTATTAAACGTTCAACAACATATCTTAGGTCCTTTTCTAATTTATTCCATTTATCGTCATCAGATGGTTGCCACGAAGTGTGTTCTCTTAATATTTTTTTAATTAGATGTTTCATTACTCTTATAAATATATTCAACTTGTTCTTCATGTCCACAATGAGGACATATTATAGAATTAGGTACCATTTCTTCTTTTTTTGGTACATTATTAGACAATAAATGGTGGTCAGCTATTGACCACCATTTATTGCATTTACCACAATTAAAGTGATATAATATTTCTTTACTGAATTTGTGTTTCACTTACTTTTACTTCTTCACCATTACCATCTAATGATTTTAAATCTACATCTATTTCACACTGACCACCTGAACAAGCCAACTCACCAGATAAGTCAGTATTATCTTCTAATTCTATAACTTTTGTTAAATCTACATCAATTAAAGTTTTCATTAATTCATGATATTTTTCTTCAATAATATCTTCAAAGGGTGCTTGGATATATGTTCCTCCATCATATGGTAATACCGATAGTCCGTTATAAAATTTTCTATTTTCCCACATCCATTCACCAGCTTTATCCCATTCATCATCTTTCAAACTTATTGTTGCGGACACATTGTGAGAGTTTGACCCTTTTCGATGTCCTGAATTTACCCATTCTTGTGCTACTTTTTTAACTCTTTCTAGAAGATGGAAAGGTGATTCTGTTCTTAGAATTGAGCCCTTAGGAGCTTTTTGTGGGATAGATATCACCGCGGTATCTCCTGGTCTAAAATAATCATCTTCTAAAAGTTCTGGATGGTATAGTTTTAAATATGTATATATCGCTTCATTCTTTCCTACTCTAAGTCTTCTAATGTAGAAATTATGGTGCCATGCGTGAATTCCAGATGAAGTTCCTAATGTTAATGATGTTGTTCCTGCTGGTTTTACTGTTGTTGTTCTTGCTGCTTGATTGATTCCTAATAATTTAGAAACTCTTGTATTTTCTCTTTTTACTAAACTTGCAGCTTTTTTCATATCGTACTTTAATACTTTACCTGAACCAATTCCTGTCATACTAACACCAATAAGTGCATCTTTTTCAGTAGTTTCTTGCCATACCTCTCTAAGATAATGAAACGCTGTATATCCTGCTTGAAGTGTCCCAATAAACGCTGCGGTCTTAACTCTTTCATTCAAATCTTCCTGTGATTCTATATTTGATACATTTACTTCACATAAATTACAGAATTGATATGGTCTTAAAGCTATTTCACAACAAGGATTAGTTCCCCAATCTTTGTCGTTGTTAAGATAAATCCCAGGTTCTCCTGCTCCTGACAGCTCAACTCTTTTCCATAAATCCATAAAAAATTGTTTTGTTATTTTATGTCTCATTAAACAAGCTGAATTATTTGCTCTACCTCTCTGAGGATTTAATTCCCACCATTTTCCTGTTTTACAACCAATCATAGAATTATCATCTGCACTAAATAAACTAATAAGAGCCGCTCTTCTAATACCACCGGCTAATACAGCATCTGCAATATAACAAATAATATCATGTACTTCTAATGTTGTTAAATGGTCACCATTTTCTTTTTCATATAATATTCCTTCAATTTTAACTAAACATTCCTTTAAAGGTCTTGGTCCTGGAGCTTTTCCTCCTGAAGTAATAAGTCTTGCTCCCTTTGGTCTAATATCCGAAAAGTCAAACTCAATTCTTGAGCCACCACCATTCATATAAGATTTCATTAAAACTTTAACTGAATCAGCCCATCCTTCAATTGAGTCTCCAACTAAGAATCTCTTTTTTCTCTTTGGGTACGGTTTTTGAATGCATGGTAATTTTTCTACATGATGTTTTTGAACTGAATATCCTACTCCTGTTCCACCTAACAACAAAAACATACATTCTGAAAAAGAATCAATGCTGTCAATTGGCATATAAGCACAATTGTATATTCTGTTTGGGGAAATTTCAATCGGTTTACCACCAAATTGCATACTTCTCATCGATGGTAATACCTTTTTATCATAAACTAGTTTATACTTTTCTTCAATTTCTCCTCTTAATTGTGGATACTTCTTTATATGCATATTTTTATTTCTAGTTACGAGTTCTTCCCACGATTCTCTTCTATTCTTTTCTGGTAGATATTTTGCGTACTTCATATACACAGTTATATCAGACAGTATTTTATTTGAAACTTCCATATTTTTTATTTTTATTTATTTAGTATTTTTTCTCTTCTTTCTAGAGCATCCTGTACTCTTTTTCTATTTCTCTGAGTTTTATCTTCTTCAAAACCTAAGAATGTTTGTGTTGACTGGGTGTCTATTTCTAGTGTAGCATTATCAAATGTACAGTTCTCAAATATAATACCATCTTTACCTAATCGTGACTTAGTTATAGCTATTGTAGCTAACCCTAATTCTTTTTGTTGTAGTGTTTTT
>Ga0080013_1000639_pt1 | contig 49161 bp, 88 predicted proteins | sample ETNvirenome_6_85_FD_69236 | JGI IMG/M metagenome (GOLD analysis project Ga0080013, IMG submission 69236) | Marine viral communities from the Pacific Ocean - ETNP_6_85 (SPADES assembly) (version 2) | ecosystem: Environmental > Aquatic > Marine > Oceanic | place: Pacific Ocean | collected 2013-06-19
ACGATTAACGCTTCTCGTTATATTCAGAGTCCAGATTTTGTATCTGGTTCTGCGGGTTGGAAGATTGAGGGTGATGGTAACGCTGAGTTTAGCGAGGTAACTGTCAGGGGTGTTGTTTATGCTGATACTGGCCGGATTGGTGGTACTAATGGTTGGACTATAGCTTCTGATATAATTCAGAGCATACCATCTGCTGCTAATGCTGTTCATCTCAATAGTGGCGGTGGTGGCAGTAGTTCCATACCGTATTTACGTATGGGTGCTAAAACTGCTCATGATAACGCTAATGCTGGTGTTTGGTTAGATCCTACCAATGGTTTGGTATTGGGTTCTGGTACGACTGGTGCCTGGCTTAAGCCTGATGGTAAGTTTTATCTTGGTGGCGCTAGTGGCGCTCTTCAATGGGATGGTAGCGCTCTGTTGATTGATGGTGGTGGTGTATTTACTGGAACACTATCGGCTAGTGTGGTGCTGGCAGGTTCGATTGCAATTGGGTTTGGGAATGACATTTTCAAGGTTGAAAATGATGGCGACATGTGGGTTGGTCATGCCACGCAGGGTAGTGCTCCATTTAGGGTTGATAAAGATGGTTCTGTTATTGCTTCTGATTTGACTATCACTGGTCTAGGTAGTGCTGGTATAGACATTGGTGGTACTGACGCAACTTCGTGGCACATGGATGCCGATGGCAACCAGTGGTGGGGAACCTCCGGTACCTATGGCAGTGCTGCTTATAGGATTGCCAACTGGGGAGGGGCTTACCTGCTGTACGCCCGGATAGGTGGGGCAGCAGAGTCTGGATCGTCTCAAACTGGCAAGGCTTGGGAGGTCAACGAGGGGAACATCACCAATGTGTCCACCCACAACAGCATTGCTGCCACCGATGGGATTGCCATAGGACTCAACAGCGTTTCTGGTATTTTCCGAGCGGCAGGTGGCAAGATAATCGCACGGGGGTATCCCATTTCGGGGTCGAATGCGGCTCTTGGAGACATTCGTATGGGAATAGCCCGTACCACCACCGATCAACCGGAGTACAACACGGTTGGTGACATCGCTATGTTTTGGGACTACAGCCCCGGCACGATGTACTTCTCTGTTGAGAAGGCTTTAACAGTTCAGGGGGGGGATACTAATCTTGTCTTAGGAACCTTGCACGACTCTTCAACTACCAGTAACAAACTGTACAGGTCAGGCAGCACACTCTACTGGAATGGTAGTGCTGTTGGTGGTGGTGTTGATTGGACGGTAGATCAGGGTTCTACAAACATCCACTCTGGCAACTACACAAACACTACCTATACATCTAGTGACTTTAACCACGATTCTTTAACCGGCTTTGTGGCAAATGAACATATTGATTGGTCGGCAAGTCAGAGTGCCAACATTCACAGTAATAACTACACCAATACCACTTATTCGGTTGGCGATGGCGGGTTGACAACAAAAGACTTCACTACTACTCTAAAGAACAAGTTGGATGGTATTGCATCTAGCGCCAACAACTACACTCACCCATCGCTCAATCACATACCTACTGGTGGAAGTACCGGTCAGTTCTTGGAGTACTCTTCCTCTGGGCTCGCCCTGTGGTCTAATCCTCCTGCTGATGCGACTAAGTTGCCTCTTACCGGGGGGACGATGAGTGGTGGCATAACATTCTCTGGCGGTAACCACATAACCGGCTCTAGCAGCAGCAACATCTACTTCCAAGGCGGGTCTAGTGGAAGCTCATGGTTGAGGGCCTCCTCTGGAAGTAGCGCCGTGATCAAGTGCGGCAGCGCTGGAGACATCGTTTTTTTTGCCTCTCCTAGACCTAATGGGAACGCCTATCATAGTCTTGGGACTTCCAGCCTGTGGTGGGACTACTCGTACCACAAGAAGATGGACTTCTCTGAAATACCTTGGGCTTCAGGCAACGGTTGGTATATGTGGATGAACACTTCCGATCAGGTTATGCACACATCATCATCGGAACGTATCAAGAAGGACATCGTCACGATCCCAATATCGGATGCTTTGGATCGGATCAAGGCTCTCCGGCCTGTTGAGTACACTCCCAGAAAAGATCATAGTGATCTAAAAATTAATGATATGTGGGAGTATGGGCGGTTCAGGGGCTTTATTGCAGAAGAGGCGGCGGAGGTTGATCATGGCTACGGCGTGTACAACTGGTGGAAGTCGGATGATCCTGAGAGCGAGGACTACGACAAGACGCTGCCTAGCCTCTCGTCTCTCCAGAAGGAGTGGACTGATGAAGAGGTCGCTGCCTATTACGATCTTGACAAAGCAACGGCGCATATGTTTGATCTTCACGCTATTCTGGCTGACTCTGTAGGGGCCATACAAGAACTATCAAGTTTAATCAATGATTTGTCAACAAAATTAGATGCTGCAGAGGCCAGATTGGCTGCTTTGGAAGCCTAGAAGTGATATAATGGAGGTACAATGCCGGATTACAATAACTACGACGCGATAAGCTGGTCCTTAGGGACTCCTATAACTGCAGGTAGATTGCAGCAAATGTCAACAAACATTGCTCAGGTCAAGTCTGCGACAGACAAGTATGCCAAAGGGGTTCTGGTTCTGAACCAGCATACGGCTCAAGTATCAAGCATCACGAACACTGTTTTACATACTGGTTTAACTACTTCTGCTTATACGATTGCTATCTTGAATAGTGCTTCTGGAAGCGGCAGTACGGATCAGCGTATTACTTTAGAGGCAACTAGGTGGTATAAGGTGTCTTTGATTTTGCCTCATATTGTATTAACGGCAGATCATGCTGATAGCAAGTTTACGATCAAGCTTATCAAAACTGTGTCTTCCACTGATACGACTTTGGGCACATTTGAAATTATGAGAACAAACAGCACCGCTGCCGGATCTATGGGAGGCGGTGTGTATAGTACTGTAATTGATACTGGTGCAGGTAGCACAACTCCACATGAGTTTAAAGCTACGATTACACAGTCTGGTAGAAGCGGATCTGCGGCTTATGCTGTTGCAGCGGGAACGGAACTTCCCCTTCAGCTCATGGTGGAAGATGTCGGATCTTCAACGTAGAACTCTAGTTTCTCGTCGTAAAGACTTGAAATGGGGTAACGATGCGCGACAGGGGAAAGGCAATAGCAACTGGCATGGTGGCAAATACTTTGATGATAAAGGATATGTTAGGGTAAGGGTGCCTGATCATCCTTTCGAGGTTCATGGGTATGTTTACGAGCATCGTCTTGTTATTGAGCACGCTATAGGCCGTTATCTCGAGCCTTGGGAATCATGCCATCACATCAATGAGGTAAAAGAAGATAACAGAGTTTCTAACTTATATTTAACTACAGCTTCTGAACATAGCAGTATTCATCGTGAAGGACATACACATACTATGGAACATAAAGATCACATGCGAAAAAAAATGAAAGGCAAGCGTCCAGCGGGCTTTAAAGGAAAATCTAAAAAAATCCCTGAAATGCCGAATGACAACTTGACGGAGTGATACTATGAATGAACCCGATACAGGAGGCGAAATGCAACAATGTGAAGGCGAAGGGTGTGGGATTATGTTCACACCTAATAGTCATAATCAAAAATATGCAGATCCGCGATGTAGAAAGGAACAGGAATATAACATAGTTTGTAGCCATCGGCGTGAATCAAACGATTTTGGTGTTCCCAATAACCCTATGGATGACTTGCAAATTGAAAATGAAGTAGAATTAAAACTTGCTTATACTAAGCTTGTGCAAGAGTATGAGAAGATTAAAACTAAAAAGGACGATCTGTCTGCTGCGGTATACCGTGCAGTTACGGATCAGGTAGATAAGTATCAGGTGCCATCAACGCCTTCGCCTGTAAATGATAGGCGAACTAAAGGTGAAGAGGTAGCTGTAGCTGTTTTGTCTGACTGGCAATTGGCTAAGGTTACACCTGATTATGACTCTTCCACTTGTGAAGAGAGAATTGACAAGTATGCTGATAAAGTTGTTTCTTTGACTGAGATTCAAAGAGCAGATCATCCTGTGAAGGATATTCACGTTTGGGTGCTTGGTGATATTGTTGAGGGAGAATTAATTTTCCCCGGTCAGAGTTTTCTTATTGATGGAGGCTTGTATCGTCAGGTCACTATTGATGGACCTAGAATTATGACATCATTCTTTGATAAGATGTTGGCTAATTTTAGGAATGTTTCTGTCACTGCCGTTATCGGCAATCATGGCGCCATTGGCGGTAGGCAGAGAAAAGATCATGATCCTGAAACTAATGCAGATAGAATGCTTTACAGGATTATGGACCTTGTTTACAAGAATGAAGAAAGGATCACTTTCGACATTCCTGATGGACGAGGGGAAGGGAACTGGTATGCTATCGATAGAATCGGTGAGTATAGTTGCTTGCTGTGTCATGGCGATCAGTTTAGAAGTTTCTCATCCTTCTACCCATTTCAAAAAAAGATATTTGGGTGGAAAGTTGGGGCTATCACAGAGGACTTTAAAGATGTTATGCTTGGACATTGGCATACACCAACCAAGATGACGTTCAATACGGTCCAATGTAGGATCTCAGGTAGTCCTGAGTCTACTAATGAATATGCTATTGAAACGCTAGCCGCAGTAGGCAGACCGTCGCAGCACTTACAGTTTGTGCATCCCGAAAGGGGTATTGTGACGGCTGAATATACATGTTGGCTAGATGATTAGGAGGATAATAATATGAGTTTATATAAAGATATTTTAGAGCGGGCCATTTGGACCGCAGCGCAGGCTTTTCTAGCCGTGTTCACTGTTGGCGATCTATCATCGGCTAAGGCTGCTGGTGTTGCTGCAATGGGTGCTGCTATTTCGGTTGTTAAGAGTATTGTTGCTAGCAAGATGGGCGATCCCTCTAACGCTTCTATGGTAAGTTGATGAATTCTTCACCACGCATCGGAGTGCATATAAAATGCCCTAACTGTGGTAATAAAGTTGCGGAAGGCACACGGTTTAAGAGTACGATTGAATTGTCGTGCTTTGCATGCTGGTGGAGACAGGAACCACAAATAGAGCAGTGGGAAAAAAGTAAAAAGAAAGTTTATGAGCGTATGTTAAATGAGCGACGTAGAAAAGTTAATTAGTAAAATTAATGCCCAAGTAAAGGGCTTCTACTTAGAGGACGATGTGATCGTTAAGGCTATGCGTTATCTTAAAAGAGATGGCAAAGTTTTATTCAAGCGTGTTGATACAGGCGAAGAATATCTTGACGAATACAAAGGCTCCGCTCTTTTTCGTAAGCGAATATTCATTATAGGAGAAGTGGCTAAAATGGTTGGTAGGACAGCAGGCACTATAAGGGACTATGAACGTTCTGGCCTGCTGCCTACCGCCAGCCGCTTCCGGTACAGCAATACAGACTACAGATATTATACTTATAATGATGTTAGAGAGATAGAGTCGTTTTTTAATTCTCAGAAAGTCGGCAGACCGCCGAAAAATCGTGTATACTCACGTAAGGAACTGAGCGAAAAACTCAGGAAAGCGAAGAAAGGTATATTATGAGCAACGAAGATAACCATGTTTGGGTGTCAATTGGCATTACTAAGAATTTAGGCAATTATGAGTCGATGCGTTTAGACGCTGGTGCTAAGCTGTCTGGCAATCCTAGCGATGAGAGTCTGTGGACGCAATTGTGGGAAACAGTCGATTCTCAGCTTGAGGCAAAACTGGCAGAAATTGATAAGGGAAATGCTGGATGAGGATAGTGCGTTCCAAGATTGGCAATTACGTGCTTTGTGTAGGAATCATCGGAGCCCTCATTGGTGGACTAGTGATGATAGTGCTGAAGTGGAAAGCGCCAAAGCCGTTTGCGTGGAATGCTCAGTAAGAGTGCCATGTATAATAAACGCTATCATGGATGTAGATCAAGACTTGACAAGTTTGCCGGCGATAGGTGTTTATGCTGGAATGTCAAGATTGGATATGTTGATGTGCGTTTGGGAAAGGGTAAGTGATGTCTCAGAATCAAACTGGTGCGGACCTGATAAAGTTATTGAGACAGTTGTCCAGCGAGAAGGGTAAGTTCTTCCTTCCAGACATAGGCAGAGAAGAGGCTATTGCTGATAGCTTGCTAGATGCTTATAGATTTGATGACCTGTCAGAGTGCGCTCAGGTATACGTAAATAAGGCTACTAGTCCTATTTTGATGTTTAGTTATGCGATGGAAGTTCCATCGATAATTCAGAAAGCGATTTCGGAAAGGGAGTCACGAGAAAAGTTTCGTTCGATTGTTGAGAAGACAAAAGAGAGAATGGATCAACGAAAGTGAATTATGAAGTTAAATTACTAAATGCAGTGTTAGATTCAGGTGACTATGTGTCATGTCAGAGCGAGAATGTAGGCCAAGTATTTTTAAACTATAAAGATATTTGGTCTTTTATTTCTGGCCACTACGACAAGCATAACAAGACACCCGCAAAGTCTGAGATCAAGTCACACTTTCCAGACTTTGAGTATCTGACCACGACTGAACCTCTGGCTTATTATATTGATCAGGCACGACAAGAGTCTATGTCTGCTCAGACAAGAGAATTAATTGTCAATACGCATGAGATGCTAAAGAACGGCGGTCCTAAGACCGCTTTAAACTTTTTGTTGTCGAATGCGAATAAGCTAGTTAAGGAAGTCACTAATCTAAAAGATACTGATCTGGTTGGTGAGTGGCAAGATAGAGTTGATGAGTTAAAGATTCTGTCTGAGAGTGAAAATCATGGTATCGTTGGTGTACCTAGTGGTATATCTGTCATTGATGCTGAGTTTGGTGGTTGGCAGGCAGGCGACTTTGTGATCCTGCTTGGGTGGACTGGTGTTGGTAAGAGTTTTGTCGCTCGTCTATTTGCTGTCAATGCTTGGCTTGCTGGTTATCGTCCTATGATTATTTCATTGGAAATGAATAAGCAGCAAGAAGCTCAGAGAATTGATACCTTGCTTAATAATGGTAGAGGCTTCTTTACTCATTCTGATCTTGTTAGGCCAGATGCGGAGATTGTAGACTCGTATAAGAAGTGGGCTGAGGATACGTTTACGGACATGCATCCTTTCTATTTGATCACTTCTGATGGGTTAGATGTGGCAGATCAGCATTTAGTTCAAGCCAAGATTGATCAGTATAGCCCGGATTTGGTTATCCTTGATTATCATGGTTTGTTTGATGATGCCAGTGGTGCTAAGTCTGAGACTGAGAAGGCTAAGAATCTGTCTAAGGCGTTTAAGCGTATGGCTGTGAAGAATAACGTTCCTATCATTGATGTAGCTGCTGTTACGATGCAGGATGGTCATTCTGAGCGTCCTCCTGAATTGGAGGAAGTCGCTTGGAGTAAGCAGTTGGCTTACGATGCCGACTTGGTTCTTTCTCTGCATAGAGAAATGGACTCTAGTATATTTCAGGTGGTGAGCAGAAAAGTACGTCGTGCCAATCATTTCGGGTTCTATTTAGATTGGAATCTGGATACTGGTGAGTGGAAGGAAGAATGGGGTGTCTAATATCGTGAAGGCATATGAAGGTAGCGCTAAAGATGTCGAAACTATCATCAGGCTCAAGCCTTGGATAACGGATGAGATTACTCAAGAGTTGAAAGAGACCGGAGTGGAGGTAATGGAATGCAAGTTTGTATGGTCGTATGATCCTACAACAACGTACTTCGATTATACTGTCGATGCCATCGCTTGAAACAACCATCAGAGACACTTTGCATCGGGGTGCCGTTACCATTATGAGTGAGATGGGTACTGAGATGGTGGCTTATTGTCCTTTTCACGACAATATGAATACGCCGTCATTTTCTATCAATAGGTATACGGGCTTATGGCAATGCTTTAACCCTGATTGCAATATGCGTGGTGGTATCAGGATGCTCAAGAAGCTTCTACTTAATGAAGATTATAGAGATCTTGAATCTGCCTCGAAAGACTATATTGATAAACTTCTTAGCGAGGAAGAAGAGGAAGAGGATTTTGGAGAGATTGAAGAGCAATTAAATAATTGTAAAGTATCTTATAATACTGATACATCTGTATTGGATATACTCTTAGATAGAGGTTTCAGTATGGAAACGTTGGAGTATTTTGAGATAGGTTTCTCGGTTCCGAAAAGCAGAGTTGTTATCCCAGCCAGAGACCAATTTTTTAATTTGGTGGGATTGATAGGTAGAGCGGTAACAAAGGAGCAGATTCCAAGGTATCTGTATAGCACAGGTTTTCCAAAAAGGAATATACTGTTCAATTTGAATAACGCTAAGATCTACGATGAAGTAATCATCGTGGAGGGTAGTCTTGATGCAATGAAAATACATCAAGCAGGTTACCCTAATGTTGTGGCTACACTTGGTGCCATCATAACGGATAATCAGATGAAACTAATCAAAAATTACTTTGATTACATCACGGTAATTCCTGACAATGATGACGCCGGTCGGGCCATGAAAGATGCTATAATGGAGGGGGTACGCGGAAAGGAAACGTATCTGGCAGAATGTCCAGAGGGTTTCAAAGATGCTGCTGACTTAAATAGCGAACAGATAAACAATATAATAGAGAATAAACAAAATTCAATTTTCAACTAGGAGAAAAATATGAAAAGTTATAGTACACTTGCAGATATGAAGAAGACGATTGAGGAATCTAGTAGTGCCTCTGGAGCGGGTAAGAGGTTTATTTACCTGCGTGATGGAGACAACTATAAGATTCGCTTTCGTCAGGAGCTTACAGAAGATGGGTCAAACTTTGACGAGGACGCAGGAACAGCAGCAGTTGTTCCAGTTGTTACGTCCCCTGTCAATTGGAAGTACAAGGCGATGAGTACTGCTGATTCAGCAGATCACGATTATCGCTGTTGGGCCAAGGAGCAGATGATTACTGATAAGCGGTGGAAGCCACGGCCTGTGCTGTTGATTAACGCTGCTGTTGAGACTGAGCCGGGTAATTGGGAGCCTCGTATTATTGAGGCTACTCTTACCAATCCTCGTCACATTGGTCAGACAATCATTGAGTATGCTGAGACATATGGAACTATTATGGATCGCTACTACAAGTTCAGTCGGACTGGTAGTGGCCCTCAGGACACAAGCTATACTCTGATTCCGTTAGAGAATGGCGATGCGCCTGAGAGTATTACTAACTTGCAGATGCATGATCTTGATAACGTTTACAAGGTTGTGCCTTATGATCAGCAGGAGTCCTTCTACACTACGGGTGAAGTTGCTTCATCCGGTGGTGGTTGGTAGGAATGTAGAGTAGGGAGGGGGAGGGGGTCATCCTCTCCCCCTTCTGCTTTAGGAAGGTGTGATATGGGTTCTTTATTTAGATTTGATTTAGATGAGGTGGTAGTGGATTCAGAAGAAGAACCTTTTGAAGCTACAGAGTTGTCTCTGTTGAATGCTAAGCCATATGTTGATGCATGGTATTTTATCAATGAGTGGTTTGGAAAAGGTTTTGATATCGAATTCTATACTGATAGGGATCCAAAGTTTAGAGAAGTGACTGAGAGATGGCTACGTGAGTGGGATATCCCTTATAATGAGTTAATTTTTAGAAAGGATGTGTGATTGTGGGTACGGATAATATGATTGGCGTGGTGGAGAGGCCAGAGTGGGATACTTATTTCTTTCGTATGGCTACGCTTGTGGCAACTAGGTCTACGTGTCCGTCTAGAGCGGTAGGATGTGTGATTGTCGATATGGACACTAAGCATGTTTTGTCTACTGGATACAACGGCTCCCCTAGGGGTACGGTGCATTGTGGCAAGGGTTGTGCGAGTAGAGAGTCTGGAAAGAGTTGGGAGAAGTGCAGGGCGGTGCATGCAGAATTGAATGCGATTCTTAATGCCGCTAAGAACGGTGTTGGTACAGATGGCTGTAGGATGTATCTGACTACCACTCCCTGTGTATTTTGTTCTAGAACGCTAATTAATGCTGGCGTAAAAGAAGTGTATGCTATGGCTAAGTATACTCATGATGATGCTATTGCGTTGTTGAATGAGGGCGGTATTCATGTCAAGGTAATTTCCCCTGTGGAATTGACTGACTTGGTGCGCTTCGTATGACCGATTTTGTACATTTACATGTCCATAGTGAGTATTCTTTATTAGATGGCATGTCTACTCCGTATGAGATGGCGCAGGCTGCGTCTACGAATGGGCAAACTTCTATAGCTATTACTGATCATGGCAGTATGGCTGGTGTTCTAAAGTTTCAAGATGCCTGTAAAGGGCAAAGCGTTAAGCCTATTTTTGGGATTGAGGCTTATTTTACACCTAGATTAGAAGACGATAAGTTAGACGAAAAAACTGAACGTTATCATTTAATTCTTTTGGCTAAAAATGATGATGGATTAAAGAAACTATTTAGACTCAATAAAGAAGCTTGGAGCAATGGTTTCTATTACAAGCCTCGTATGGATTTTGGAATGCTTGAGAGGATTGTGGGTAATGATATTATAGCCCTATCTGGTTGTCGTGGTAGCGCCATTGCTAAGGCTATTGAGAATGATGATAGTGCCAGGGCTGAGAGACTCACTAGGAAGTTTGTTGATATCTTTGGTGACGATTTCTATTTTGAGATTCAGTCTTGGAACCCGGGGAAAATAAATGAGGGTCTTATAAACCTCGCTAGCGCCTATGGGAAACTTGTAGTTCCGACTCTTGACTGTCATTATCCCTTCAAAAGTGATGCTGGAATAGAGGAAGTTTTGTTGACGGTGGCGCAGTATCCTTCTATGAGTGCTGCTGATAAGCGTCATGCTATTGAGCATAACGATTGCGCTACACACTCTGGCGTGGATCTCATTAAGAAGATTAATACTCTGTATCCAGAGCGCAGGCTGCGCTTTGATGAGATTCAGCCGTGGATTATGAATGCATCTGATGTGAAAAGCTTGTTTACAGATTTGGGATATAATTCTAGTTATTTAGAGAATACGCTCGAAGTGGCTGATAAGTGTAATGCTTCATTATCAACTAAGAATGCTTTGCTGCCGAAATATAACTCTAAGTTTGATTCCATTTGGTATCTTCGTGAAATAGCGGAAATGTCTCTGTCTAGTCGCGGTTTGAATGGGGAGTATAAAGATAGGCTTGATAGCGAACTTGATATTATTGAAAAGACTGGCTTTGCTGATTACTTTTTGATTATTTGGGATCTTGTAAATTGGGCTAAGAATAACGATATAGGTGTAGGACCTGGACGAGGTTCTGTGGGTGGTTCTTTATTGGCATATCTATTGGATATTACTATTGTTGATCCAATAGAGCATGGCTTACTGTTTGCAAGATTTATCAATCCTGATCGTAATGATTACCCTGATATTGATTTGGATTTTGAGGATAAGCGTCGGGGGGAAGTCAAGCAGTACCTTAAGGATAAATGGGGTGAGGAACATGTAGCCTCTATTTCCACTTTTGGTGTGTATAAGGCTAAGTCTGCCGTTAAAGATGTTGCTAGAGTATTTGGTGTGGATTACAAGGAGATCAATGGGATCACACAGCTTTTTGAGTCTCTAGATGATATGAGTCGCAATAATAAAGTTCGTGAGTTCTGTACGAAGTACGTGGATGTTCATCCAGTGGCAGAGAGGTTGGAAGGAAGGGTGCGTAACGCTGGAATGCACGCAGCGGGCGTTGTGGTGTCCTCTAAGCCCCTGTGGCAGGTCTGCCCTATTGAATCCCGTAAGGAGTCTACAGCGGACCACAGGACGGATGTGACGGCATTCGATATGGAGGATGCGGAGGAAGTAGGCTTAATCAAGATTGATATTCTTGGCCTTAAGATGGTGTCTGTTATTAAAGACTGCTTTAAGAAGATCCAGGAAACGTACAATTTGGATGACGATGCTTTAAAGGTGCTAGAGGAAGATTCCTTGGCCTTGAATGAGGATTTCGTTTATGAGCAGTTTGACATAGCTGAGACGACTGGTGTCTTTCAGGCTGATGCAGCAGCGTACAGGGGTTTGCTGGACAGGATGCCTTGTGAGAGTTTTGCAGACCTTGTGATTTCTAATGCGTTAGTTCGTCCCGGTGCCTTGTTGACACAGGGTGACGACTTCGTTAAGAGGCGGGTCGGTTCAAAAAATGTTAAGTACAAGCATTCTGTGTTGGAGCCTATTTTGAGAGAGACGTTTGGTACGTTTATCTTTCAGGAGCAGTTGATGCAGGCTGTTGTTGCGTTGGCTGGGTTTACTTGGTCTGATGCTGATAAGTTGCGTAAGATTATTGGCAAGAAGCGCGATGTGTTGGAGTTTGAGAAGTATCGTGATAAGTTCGTGGTGAATAATCTCATGGATGAGGATGATGCGCAGAAGATGTGGGATGACTTTGAAGTGTCGTCTTTGTACATGTTTAATAAGTCGCATGCTGTTGCGTATTCGATGTTGTCGTATCAGTCTATGTGGTTGAAGACTTTGTATCCTGTGGAGTTTTGTTGGGCTTTGTTGTACAATGAGTCTAATCGGGAGCGTATTACTGCTTACTTGCTCGAGGCGAAGCGTTTGAGTATTGAGATTGAGCCTCCTGATGTGAATCTGTCGGAAGAGTTTTTCTCTGTGGATGGTGGTTCGATTAGGTTTGGCTTGTCGAATATTGATGGTGTTGGTGTTGGTGCTATTGAAGAGGTTTTAACTAAGCGTCCTTTTGCGTCTGTTGACGAGATGACTGGCCGTTGTGAGAAGCGGAAGTTGCGTAGTAATATTCTGGAGAATTTGGATAAGGTTGGTGCTTTGAATTCTTTGGGGCATGTTTCTGAGTTTGACCATAAGAAGTATTATATGCCTTTGTTGGGTTTTCCTATTGCTGATGCTGTGGATGAGAGTGGTGATTTTACGCCTGCTGCTGAGGTTGAGGATGACAATATTGCTATGCATTTTGTTAAGGCTGTGGTTCGGTCTGTGAAGAGGACGCCTAGTTATGTTAGGATTGAGTTTGAGGATCCTACTGGTTCGTTTACTGTGTTTGCGGATTTGGACAACGAGTTGAAGAAGCGTGATTATGTTCATGGTTTGGTTGGTGATCGTACATTGCATTGTTACGCTGATGCTACTGATTCTGTCAATGAGGTTACTGGGTTGATGGATATGGTGGAGTCTGGTTTGGAGCATGATCATTCTTGGTTGTATGAGCATGGTCTTGGGACTATGACGGATGAGAAGGCTTTGGTTAAGGTGGTGAATGTTCGTGCCTTTAGGACAGCGAAGGGCAAGATGATGGCGAGCGTGTATGTGTGGGATGGCATTGGTTTTCATAAGATTGTTGTTTTCCCGTATTTGTATGGTCGTTATGCTCAGAAGCTGAGTAAGTTTGAAGGCAAGTGGGTGGCCGTTAAGCCCACCCCCATCTCTAAGGATGATGAGGGATATAAAGTTGACGGCGCAGAAGCTATTATTGATATTAATGATTATTGTAGGAGGATGAGTATAAATGTTAGTGATTGATAAAAGAAAAGGCGATCATATGCCTGAGTATGAGATTATTCCAACACCTTCGGTGGGTTTAAACCGCGCGTTGGGTGGGGGCTTGTATTCTGGTATGACGCATTTGCTGTGGGGTACGCCTTCAGCAGGTAAGACAACTATGTGTTATCACATTGTTGCGGAGGCTCAGAAGCGAGGCTATAGGCCTGTTATTATTGATTCTGAGTTTTCATATAAGGATAAGTATGCTGAACAGTGCGGGGTGGATATTAGTGATCCTGTTATTGTGCAGGGTACGGTTATTGAAGATATACTTAAGACGATTACTCCGTTGTTGGAGGATAGGGATGAGAAGCATATTTATTTGGTGGATTCTCTGTCTAATCTGATGAAGGACGAGTTTTATGCTAAACCTGATGGTGGTAAGGCTATGGGTCTTGCTGCTAGGTCGCAGGGGTATTTCCTTCAAAAGTTGGTGAACTATTTGCATAAGGAACGCAACATGATGTTGTTTGTGTCGCATCAGATGGTTGACTTGAGTGGCATGTATCCGACGTTGCGTGGCAAGTATGGCAATACGGTGCATCATAATATGCACAATATCATCAAGTTGTTTCTGTCTATGTCTCAGGCTGAGATGGAGCGGGATAATGCTAAGATGATTACTTCTCAGAAGGTTGCTTGGAGTGTTGAGAAGACTAAGCAGCGTGCCTCTATTGGCACTTCTGGTCACTATTATGTTCTCCCTCAGGAGGGCGGTATTGATACGTTGCGTGAGTTGATTGATATTGCTGTTGAGATGGAGATCATTGAGCGTCGTGGTGCTTGGTTCTACTATGGTGAAGAGAAGTGGAACGGGGCTGGCAATATTAGTTTGTCGGATGTGCAGCATGGTGAGATTTCTTCTAAGGTGCTGGTGGGATGAAGCGCACGGAGAAGGAAGAGATTAAGAAGGATGGCGCTAAGGCTGTTAAGAATTCTGGCCGTGGTATGAGGAAGGGTGATGCGATGAAAAACAAGTTTCTTATTGATTATAAGCATTGTGAGAAGTCGCATACTGTTTCTCTTGCTAATTGGAGAAAGCATGCTAAGGATGCTCTTAATGAGAATTATAGGTATCCTTTGCTTTGCTTGGTGCTTGGTAAGGATAGTGAACGCAAGTTGGCTGTAGTTGAGTGGACGGTGTTCTTGGAGTTAGTGGAAGGGAGCGACTATGCGTAAGATCAAACTTAAGCGTCATGCTTTTGTTCGTGATGGAGTGGGCGTCTTGCAACTCACAAAAGGATATGAGACTATTATTGATCTTGATATGTTGCCTGTACTGGGTGCTTATAACTGGTATGCCTCTTTTAGGGGGCAGAGGCAGGAGTATCCTTATGCTAAGAGAATGGTGGCACCCCGTGGCAAAAGGAAGACGATTTGGTTGCATAGAGAAGTGCTTAGGCTTCACGGCATCGATGTTCCAAAGGGGATGGTGACAGATCATATAAACCGTGACCCTTTAGATAATCGATTTGAAAATCTTAGAGTGATAACGAATGCTATGAATGCAAGAAATTGTGATAGATGGGATAAATCTAGAGGCGTCAGTTACCGCAATGATGCCGGCAGAAAGAAAAGGTACCAAGCACTTATTAGAATTGGCAAGAAGCAAGTTTCTTTAGGGTACTACCATACTGAAGAAGAGGCTCACGAAGTATACATGAAGGAAGTAAAGAAAATTGGAAGGATACTATGAGTAGAGATATGATTCTATCAATGGATCAGATTGAAGTTGCTATGGGCGATAAGGCTGAGGAATTTGTTTCAGTCATGAATATTGTTGATGATATTATCGAAAACCCAGGCCGGTATATTGGTGTGCAGGCTGCAAAGTATGCTGCCATTTTGGCTGCGTATAGGACTAAGGTGATTGTTAAAGCGCAAGCGTATAAGAGGAATTCAACGATTATGTCAAATGAAGACAAGATTACCAAGGATATATGGTATACTTTACATGAAGCTTTGGAGGAAAATATTAATACTTTGAAGCTTCTGGCTAGGAGTGCTACGTGAAATCTTTGCAACGATTGAAGATGGTTAATGTCTCTGAAGGGGAAGTGAAAATTTCTTTAGAGGACAAGTTGGTTAAGGCTGTAGACGACTATTTGGTTGTCAAGAATCAAAATGATTTTAAACGTGTTGATGGGTTTCACCCAAGTTACACTAACCAATGCGCTAGGTATTGGGTATATCTGTTCAGGGGTATTTCGGTTGAGCCGACTTTCACTGGCCATACGTATAGAATTTTTGATAATGGTCACGCTGTTCATGATAGGTTGTATGATTACTTTAGGAATATGGATATTCTGCTAGAGGAAGAGATTCCTGTAGATCATAAGGATCCGCCCGTTAGGGGTACTGCTGATGGTATCATTGATTGGGATGGGCGTAAGTTGATTGAACTTAAGTCTATCTCTCAGGAGGGATTCCATTATAGGCAGTTGCACAATAAGCCTAAGGATGATCATATCAGGCAGGCTCAGGTTTATATGAGATGTTTGGATCTGGATGATGGTTTTGTTATTTATGAGAATAAGAACAATCAGCAGATTTTGCCTATCTATATGGAACGGGATGACGCCTATATTGACAAGTTGTTTAAGAAGTGGTCTAAGTGGTATCAAGGTTTCTTGGATGACAAGTTGCCTGTGAGACCGTATAAGATTACGTCACCTAAATGCCAAAATTGTGATGCGAAAGCATTTTGTTGGGGTGATAACGAAGAAGGTGTCAAACTGTAGGAATTGCGCCAATTCTGACTGTGGCAAAGAGTTTACACCTAGGGTGTACAATGCTATTTATTGCAGTGCGGAATGTCGTAAAATAATTACAAATCGAAAGGTACTGCAAAGGTACTATGATAAAAAGGCTCGTTTAAATTCAACTAGAACATGCGAAACTAAGGAATGCTCTACGATACTTTCTAGGTATAATCAGGAAGATATCTGCGAGTGTTGCAAGAGAGAAAGATATGTGCAGAGACTTGTTGGTTGGGGCTGGAATGAGAAAGAGGTTCGTAGGAGTACGGAGTGAAGACATTGCGATCTCTTAAGGATATAAAAGTATTGGGCATAGACCCAGCGACACATTCTTTGGCTTGGGCGCTATGCGTAGCAAATCGTCAAGGAGATGTGGAAGTGCTGGACTATGGCAAGATAGAACTGGTCAAGCAGAAAGGGATGGAGGTCAAGATCAGAGGCATTGTGGAGGCCCTTCCAGAGGTTGTGGCGATGTCTAAACCTGATGTAGCGTACATTGAGCAGACGGTATACATTCAGAATTACCAGACGAGCAGGGACCTCTCATATATTGTGGGAGCATCTATGGCTACAGCTGTTTTACATAAGGTTCCAATTGTGGAAGCGTCGCCTTTGGTTTGGAAGACGCAAATAGGGTATAATAGAGTAACAAAGAAAGATATTCTCGCATGGTCTCTGACAATGGGAGAGAAAGAAGCTAAGAAAAAAGCTTCTTACGAAAGAAAACATAGGGTCAGGCGCCTGTTAGCGGAACGAATCAGTTCGGAACTTCTTGATACAGAGAAGTTTGATTCTGATGAGATTGACGCTATCGGTATCGCTACATGGGGATGCCAAAAAGAAATTGAAAAAAATCTTGAAGGGGTCACCTGATTCACCACTGCAGCGTGGTAAAATATGCTGTGTTTAAAAAGGAGAATAATATGAGTGATAACGATAATGATGATGCCAAAAAGGCTTTTACGCCTAAGGTTACACTGTCTACACCGAAGCCTCCCGTAGCGCCTGTTCAAACATGGTCGCATGACCATAATTCAGATGTTATTGGTCTTATGAGGACGTCGTTGGAGCATGATCATGGCATGAGTGCTAATGAACTTCCCAACTCTGATGAGGCGGTAATTGACGCTTGGGGTAAGATTGTTACCAAGAATGGCACTTTTGCTAGCGCTTTAAAAGATCTAGTCGGAGAGTAGTTTTATATGGGCAAGATGGAGCCTTATAAGGATAAGGGGTGGTTGTATGAGCATTATGTCAAGAAGCGGATGAAGCTAACTGACATATGCAAGGTGCTCAAGCAGACACATAATATTGAAGTTACTCCACAGGCGCTATATAACTGGTGTAAGAAATACGATCTACTAAAATTCAAAGGTAAGGGTAGGGTGCTTAAAGGCGTTTCTCAGAGAAGGCCTAAGTCGCCTATGCAAGAAAGAGTAGAGCGCATGCAGCGTGAAAGACAAAAAGCAATAAGGGCTAGAAGAAAGAAACTGGGTCGATGACCAATAGGGAAATACATCCCAATGATCTTGTGAACTTTAATAGGCTGGATATGGCCTATAATAAGATCAGAGTTTTTCAGGCAAAACATAATGAGACAGAATTTGGGTGCATTGACTCAGGCAAGTGTTGTAAGGTTGGTTTAAAGATACACTTGACGGAATGCGCCTATATTGCGTTTAGGATGAGGCAAGAATACTACCTCAGGATGGAGAACGAGGGTCAGGAGTCTGCTGACGCTTGGATGAATTCTCGTATTGAAGCTTTAACTGACCGCATGTATGACAAGTCTTGGGATGAGAATGAGCAGTCTACCGATTTGCAATGTGCATTTTGGGATAATGGTTGTACCATATATGGTTATCGCCCTTTGGTTTGCCGTGCCTATGGCACCATTACAGAAGTTGATGATTTTTGCCCTAGAAAACGTAATGAATACGGAACTATTGAGCATTTTGCTGGTAAGAGCGTAGAGGATGTTATACAAGAATTTCAATTAATATTGAAAAGGTACGCAGAAGACAATGGTAGCAATGTTGATTATGATGTTATAGTCTACATGCCTCTTGGGGTTTTGAGTTTTCTGTTGGAAGATTTTCAAATGCAGGAACTGCACCAGCAAACTGAAGAGAAAGTCTGGTTGGGTGATGAAGGATGGTTTAATTATCAGTCTAGATTTACTAGGCTGCATGGATTGAAAGATGAGTTTATTGAAACAGAAGCAAAGCTGAGAGGGCTAGTCGTGAATTCGGAAGGTAATCTACAACGAGAGGAATGTATCAATGAGTGAAGGACATCCAGAGTTTTTGAGGATATTAAAGGAGATGTCGGATTTACATAAGAAGAAGAGTGCCGATTATGGTGTGGCTGATGATATCTTTCTAAATATCAGGCAGTCCTCAGATTGGGGTGTTGAGCCTTGGGTTGGCGCTATGGTGCGTGCTGGAGATAAGGTGGTGCGCTTGAAGGCTGCTGCGTCTGGTAGCGAGTTGAAGAATGAGGGAGTGGAGGATTCTTTAATGGATCTTGCTGCTTACGCTATGATTGCTTTAGCGCTATACAGGGAAGGGAAGAGTAAAAATGCCGCTAACTAATGAACAGAAGGAAGAGATTCGTTTTGAGACAGAACATCGGTGTGATATCTATACTGACGGGGAGTGGTTTCAGGACAAGGTTAGAGAAGCTTTGTGTGAACTGTTGTTCCCTGATATAGAGACATGTGATGGAGAGTGTCATATCGATCTCTTGGAAATGTTGAAGAAGGCTATTCATGAGTAACAATAACAACAACAATAGAAAGAGTGAAGCAATGAGCAACAATCAGAATTACGAGGGTGGAACGGTTACAGTGCGAGCGTTTGATGCCAACGCGCCGATTGACGAGAACGAAAAAGAGGCTTCTAGAATCTGGTCATCCGAAGGGTGGCTTGATTGTGAGGCAATCGACGGAGCCACGTATGTCAGCGGTGATGTGGCCGAAGGCGGGCAGAATGCCCGGTTGGTCGCTTTTCTGGAGTCCAATGATCTGGACGCGTATGCTCAATGGTTGGTTCTGACTGACGGAAGTTTGGTCGCAGTTCAGCCGATTGACCTGTTCGACGGTTATGTGGATGAGGTGTCGTCATGAATGAAGCAACTGGCACTGTCGTTGAGGGCACTGTTATTGAGGTTCGCAACGACAAATACGTATTCGACCTTGACGACGGTCGGAACCTGATAGTCAACATCACCGCCGAAGGTGTCATTATGGATGTATGGGGACCTCATACGGCGGGGACTGAGGCGTGGACTGACAACGAGACAGGGATCGACGTTAGTCATCTTGGTACCGTCGGTATGATGTTCGATGAATGGGCCGACTGGGTGAGTGGGGTGTCGGCATGAGGAATCCAGAACTAGCGTGCGACTGGTGCGGTGACGAGGTCGCCAACGGCGAGGGCGTGACCGTGGATGATGACCGCGTGTGCTCCGAATGTGCGGAACGACGAGAGGGCTGGGAGCGGTGTCGGCATGAGTGAGTCAGAGTGCCCTAGATGTAATGAGAAGGGTTTGATTATACATTTTGAGGAACCCGATAAGGATGGAAATGACAAGTTGGTTGTGCCCTGGATCATTGTTGAAAAGATGGTGGCACAATATTTGGATAAGACTATTAACGATATGATGGAAGCAGGAAGCTTAGAATGAAAGAAGAATTGATTAGTTTCAATGATGTGTTGATCAAGCCAAAGTATTCTAATGTAACTAGCAGGAAAGATGTGGATTTATCCACTAGGCTGTCTGGTAAGCTAAAGTTGGATATTCCAATTATTGCTGCCAATATGGATACTGTGTGTGAAGAAGAAATGGCTACTTCTATGAGTAAACTTGGTGGTATGGGTATTCTGCATAGGAATCTTTCGATTGGTGAGAGGTTGCAAAGTATTCGTATTCTCAACATCAATAGTTGTCTTGCAGGAGTTGCTATTGGGGTTAATGAGTTAGATAAGCGATATATAACCAGTTTCACTCAGGGTGGTGTCAATGCGCTCGTTATAGATGTTGCTCATGGAGATGCTCTGCATGTGTACAATGCTATTATTGAAACTAAGTGTTTCTTGGAGCGTAATGCTCCAGACGTATGCTTGATTGGTGGTAATGTGGCTACTGGCGAAGCTGTAGAGCGAATGGTGGATGCGGGTGTGGATTGTGTTAAGGTGGGAATTGGACCCGGTGCTGCCTGTTTGACTCGTATCAATACTGGTGTCGGTGTACCGCAGTTATCGGCCATTATGGAATGTGCTGCTAGGGCTGATCATCTAGGCGTGTCCTGTATTGCTGATGGTGGCATTAAGACGCCCGGTGATGTCGCTAAGGCTATTGCTGCCGGTGCAGATGCTGTTATGCTTGGTGGCATGTTGGCTGGAACGGATGAGGCACCGGGTGATATTTATACGGATAGAAATGGTAGGCGAGTAAAGGGATATCGCGGCATGGCGTCTAGTGGCGTAGGCTCAGACTATGTGGAGGGCGCTGAGGGGCATGTAGATTACAAGGGGCCTGTGGCTGATGTTGTAACTGGCATCAAGAATGGTCTGCGTAGTGCAATGTCTTATTCTGGAGCGTTCAATATTTCTGAATTTCATGCTAAGTCGGAGTTTGTTAGAGTTTCTAATGCGTCCTTGAGTGAAAATGGTGCTCATGGAACTATTTTATGATACAATATAAATAAGAAATATTCTACTGAAATCCCCGTAAGTGATCGCACCTTGTGCTATGATAGTAGCATCTTAGAAGCCTAAGGAGGCTAAAAATGACAAGTTGGGAGTTCCCATCAGGGGCAATTGAACTAGATGATCTAATGAACAGTTTTAGTGAAATTGCTGATAACACTTCTCATATCGAAATGGACTTGGGAAGGTCGAAGTATACTGCAAGCAGCAATACGCTTGCAACAGATAAGGAAGAGCATGTAGGGTTAACAACTACAAGTTTTAATCAGTTGTGCGACATGCTTGATGTGCCTACTAAGTATGGTGAAAGGATGCCTGACAAATTGGCAGACTACACCATCAATTATTTCCTCTCAGAGGGGGCTAGGAGGCCGTATAACGCTCTCTTAAACAACGGGAAGGTAGTCAGGTCATTTATGCGTCCAGACATGCCTTACGTGCGCCATGACGACCTTCTGACGGCTATTGTGCAGAGTTTTGATGGCACTGCTCCTTTTGTTCATCGTTGGAATGTGAATGGTGGCAAGTTCAATGTTCAGTTACGCTCACCAGAGTTGACGTTTGAAGATCCCGGTGGGTCTGTGCTGTTTGGTGGTGTTGAGGTTTCTTATGACGATAGTTGGAAGAGGCATCCGATGTTTAAGACTTTCCTAAATAGGTTGGTCTGCGATAATGGTGCCTCAGTTAACGTTGAGAGTCGTAAGTTTAGAGTTGATGGGTACTCCACTGAGGGTGTTTTGTCTCAGGCTAGTGAGTTTTCATCTCTTGCTCTGGTGCAGGTTCAGCAAATGGTTGAGGGGCTGCTGGCTATGCAGAAAGATAAGGTTAATAATGCAGAGTCTGCTATTCGTAATCTTTGCATGCAGAATAAGCTTCCTAATAAGATTAGGGAACTTTTAATCAGGTATTTGACTGATGATCGCTATCTTGCGACTGTGCCGGATGGTCGGGTAGGAACCATGTATGATGTAATTAATCTCTTTACATTTGTTGGTACTCATGATTTTAGTATTACTCAAGAGTACCGCGATCTCCTGTGTGAGATCGGTGGAGGGGCAATGCTTGCACACAACGATACTTGTGTAGAATGCGGTAGCACGATATAAGGAGGATTGCTGTGCTGGCTGGGCACCCTACGCTCAGCCAGCACATTGTTATATGACTACAGAAATAGAAACAACCGAAAGCCAGCCACCTTCAATTGTCAATGAACTTGATGATGTTGAAGAGGCTGGCTTGATGTATATAAAGGGGTATAAGGTTTCAGAAATTGCTACTGTAATGAGCATTACGCCTAAAAGAGCGCGTAAATACATTAGTGATTATAAAGAGGTTTTGAATAGAAGGACCGTAGAGGACCCTTACTTCTTAGAAAAGGTACAGTATAACACTCTCAAAGCTCTAGACGAGTTTGATGAGGTTTCCAAAGAAGCTTGGGAAACTGTTACGATTGCAACTGATCATGGAATGATATCCGCAAGAGTGCAGGCTTTGAAGCTTGCTGGCGAGATGGCAGCGAAGAAAGCCCAGTTGCATCATTTGTTAGGTGGCAATAATGCTGACGCAGAGTATGTTGCAAGAATGCAGCGTGCAGAGTCTGTAAATCAGATTCTATCTAAGATTCTGCGGGATACCATATCTCAGCATCCTGATATTGCAGAAGAAGTTAGGGCTGAGTTGTCGCTCGCATTTGAATTAATGGAGAATTCAGATGCTGAAAATACTTATATAGAAGCGGAAGTAATAGATGACGCGGGGAACTAAATGGCCTCTATATAAAGGTTGTTTCCGTATATCGGTAACGCGGGGAACCAAATCGCCCCTATATAAAGGTCATTTGTATGTAGGAGCCAAGTATGTCTGACATCTTCGGATTGAATGTAGAACTTGATTCTTTGGAAAAGCTTTTGAGGCATGAGGAACTTGATGAGTATCCTGTTCCTCTTGATGTATTTGTTAGCGATAGACGTTATCTTGGACTGCCACCATTGTCTGAAATTCAAACAGAAATCGTTAAAAACAGTACTCAGATATTTAAACTCGATACCCTGATAAAGCTTCATGGTGAAGAAGAGGGTCTGCGTATCTATGACACATATACGCAAAATGAAGTTATTTGTCAACTTGGTAAGGGGTCCGGTAAAGACCACTGTGCAAGAATCACTCTCGCTTATACTGTCTATTTGCTTCATTGTTTAAGGGATCCGTTAGGGTATTATGGTAAAGCTACTGGTGTGTATGTTGATCTTCTAAATCTCGCTGTTAATGCTCAACAGGCTCAAAGGGTATTCTTTGAGCCGTTTAAGAACTTACTTCTATCATCTCCGTGGTTCAATGAGCAGGGATTTGAACCTAGGGTATCAGAAATTTTCTTCTTTTCGCGCCCAGTTCGATGTTTTTCTGGTCACTCTGAATCGGAAGGCTGGGAAGGGTATGAGGTTATGACTATCATCTTGGATGAGATCGCAGCGTTTAAAACAGACAATGAATTAAAGGGCGATGTTCGTTCCAAAGGGTCGGCCTCAGCTATCTACAACATGAGTAAGTTATCTGTAATGTCTCGCTTCCCTGAGATTGGTAAGTGTATTTTGTTGTCTTTCCCGAGATACAAAGGAGACTTTATTCAACAGAGGTTTGATTCATCCATTGAAAAGAACGAGCCTAAGACTTGGGCTATTAAAGCTGCGACATGGGAAGTGAATCCCACTATCGAAAGGCATCAGTTAGAGTCGGAGTATATTAGGAATCCTGTTGAGGCTAGAGCAAGGTTTGAATGTGAACCGCCACATATGGAAGACGCGTTCTTCAGGGATGCAGACTTAGTTAGAAACGCATTTAATGCTACTGAAGACCCTATGGAAGAAGATGGATCTTATAAGAAATGGTTTAACGGGTCGGATGATTTCACTAGGTTTATTCATGTTGATCTAGCATTAAAAAGAGATCGTGCAGCACTATCTATGGTACATTGTCCTGGGATTAAGAACATTAATACAGGTTTAGGCGTTGAGAGCCTACCAGTAATAAATGTTGATCTAGTAAAGTCTTGGTCAGCAGCACCGGGCGATGAAATTAATTTTAGTGGTATTAGAGGTTTGATTGTTGATTTATGTCGTAGGTTTAGTGTAGGAATTGTAAGTTTTGATCAATGGCAATCTGTAGAAATGATTCAATCTTTGAAGGCTATGGGTATAAATGCTGACTTTCATAGTGTTAAAAAAACTGATTACGACACCTTAATGACATCGATTTATGATAAGAGATTGCGTGGATACTGGAATGAGATTCTGGTAGAAGATGAACTATTAAAGTTGAAACTTCTGAATGGCACTAAGATTGATCATCCTACTTCTGGTTCAAAAGATTTGGCGGATTCAGTTGCTGGTGCAGTATTTCAAGCTGTGCAGAACATTCTAATAGATCAAGAAGTTGAGATAGAGTTTGATACGTTTTCTCCTGAAGAATTTGAGAGCGAATACGATGAGGCTGATACGTATATTAAAAAAGATTTGACTTCTGACAATCTTGAAAGCAACAAGGTAATACCAGAAGATATCGCTACTTGGTTGGACCTAGTTTAGCATACTAAAATTGGCTACCAAAGCAAACGATTTTGCTGGCCGTCGAAGATGTTGGGTCTTGGTTAGGCGATTGTCTAGAAGTCCTCAAGTCTTATACACTAGGACTCAAAAAAAATGGATTGAATGACACAATCCGACTTAGTTTGTCTGCTACTGTGTTGGTTCCTGAGAGCAATCCTTCACAACATGTGAGGGAGAAAAGGATAACGATTATTATGGTTAGTATCAATAAGATTGAAGATTTTCCAATCTTAACGCGTGCAGGTCGTCAGACCGAAGAAGTAGTTATGGTAAGGGATGCATTAAAGCAGTCCATTGACAATAACTATGAAGCATTTGAGTTGAGTGGAATTCCTGCAGATAACTACAACTCTTGGCAGCAGCGTATTCGCACGCAGGCTAAGAAGTTGGGTATTAATGTGGAAGTTCGCTTTAGCGCTGAAAAGGAAACGCTTGCTTTCAGGGCCAAGGCTCCTAAGACTACTGGAAAGCCTGAAAAGGATTCTAAGTAGTTTTAGGTATCGTCACATACATCCATTTTTGGTTAGGAGTGACGATGGTGGGTAGTAGGTAGATTTAGAGTCATTTTACTGGTAACAGTAAGTGTTCACGAAACTGAAAAATAGCTGACACTGTTAAACACGGTTGGTCTATCTACTGCCCACTTGATCTGATGATGTAAAGTTTACATTATCACTTAAAGTCCCCGCTTGAGATTCCCCTCCAAGCGGGGATTTTTTGTGTCTCTTATAAAGATGGGATAAGAATTACATTAAGAGTAAAAGCAGATAAAGTAACTAAGGCTAAAAAATGTACACTCAACTTGGCATTGGAATAAGACTAATTGTGTCCCTGTTTCTGTTTTTATTTTTAACCTTTAGGCGCGGGGAAATACATACTCAATATAACGGATTGGTATAAAGGATTGCCGGGTTGCTTTTAATTTTTAGTCTTATGCGTAGTCTTATGCGTATTCAATTCCGTTTCCATTCGTCTCAAGTCTCACCCCCGCAATTAATTTTAGCTTTTAATATCTGGAGGAAGTTATGCCTTTAGTCCTGGTCCCAGGTTTAGCCTTAATAGCTGGACCCGGGGACATCTTTATTAGTCTATGGCGGCGGCTGCTTTTAGTTCCTGTCGCAGCTCGAGCTGCAGCTCATGCTTTTATTCTTAGCCGGCTGCCGATACCGTTAACTTTGGGTGCCAATCCTGGCTCTCGAGGAGTCGATTATGCGATCAAATAAATTTGGAAACCTGTAGGTTTTGATCCATCTCTTATACACTCCTATCTGGTAGGATGTTCTTATCGCATTGAGAAGGTCTTAGCAGAAAGAGAATAAAAGTTGCTAATAAATACTAATAATAAAAGCAAGTATCAGGACGAGGTTTTCGTCCTGATTCATCCATTATTGTCAGGAGTCAATAATCATGAATGAGATAACGATAGAAAAAGCGAGAACTCTCATAGATAGCGCTATCCATAAGGATGGTGTTGATTATGGGGTCGTTACAGAGATAACTACTATCGCTAGTAGTTACAGCAGAAAGTTTGTTGCTATTACTGATAAAGGGTATAGGATTGACGTAGGGTCTATCTTCAGGCTCTTGAATCAGATTAATGGTAGTGAGAAGTTCTATCCAGATGGCACAAGTTATTCGGTAAGAGTTATGCGTTCGGCTAAGCGTAAGGGTTCTGGTCGGGCAGTAACTGGCGATTCTACTCCGAATAATCTCAATACTAAGGAGAAGAAGTAATGAATGACTTCGGCTCAGTTATTGAAACTGATGAAGTTACTATTAGCAAGAGTGGCGTTTCTACTGCTGCTAATAGTGAGTCTGTGGTTCTTCCAGATTCTAATATCGAAGATTCGCTAGATGAAGAATCTTTCGGTGAAGTTATTCTTCCTTGTGAGGTAAAGACTTACCGTAAGAAGAAGCCAGTAAAACTAACTATTGGCTTTACTGATCATGACGTTTATAACATTAGGCAAAGGCGTCATGATAGTGGTCGTGCTCATGGTGAAGAATATGATTTTGATCTAGATAAGCGTCAGCGTGAAACTCTTGATCGCTGGAATGAGATCTACGAAGAAGAAGCAGCAGAAGAAAGGGTTGCTACTGAGCGTAGAATGAAAAGAAACCAACAAACCTACGGAAGGGTAGGCTAATAATGATTAAGTCATGTAACTGTGGTAAGTGCAGGAAAGAATCAGAACATAACCTTGGCTTTGTATGGGAGCGTAAGGGTACTCGATGGTTCAAGATGTATTCAATAAAGCCACGACCGTAAACTTATAACTAACAGAAAAGAGACAGATAATGCTAAATTCAATTTATATTGCTGACACTTCCCCTTATGGGGAAGATTGTGTTTGTGTAGGCGAAGATGATTATATTCGTCGCGCAAAAGAAGAAGGTAATCGTTTCATTGCTCAAATCCGTAAGCATTATGGTAAAGAGCCAGGAAACAGTTATTTGGATCTCAAAAAGAATCCTCATGACTTTGGTACATACATCAGTATTGAGTTTTACTTTGATACTGAAAATTCGGAAGAAGTTGATTATAGCCTCGACGTAGAGGGCGATGTTATGAATGTCCTCGAGACTTGGGATAAGGAGTTCGCAGCATGAATGAGTATGGTGTTGACTTCAACGATTTTTATGATGCGTTTCATAAGCATTTGAGTGAGTATGATCCTACTCATAAGAACTACAGGGAAGAAGTTGTTGTTTGGCGAGACGGACAACTATTCTTTAATTTGTTGTCTGGTGTTAATCCAAGGGTTGCGGAGTTACTCCGTGGCTCACTAATAGATCCATTTTATCGTGATGAGGTTTCAGATAAGGTTTGGGACTTCGTTATGGATAAGTGGGAAACGGAGACTGTTTGATATGCAGTACATTAAGATAACTAATGACGCAGATATTGTTCCAAGGCTTCACTTGGAACTTCTTGGTGTTTCAACTAAACGAGATAGTGATGACACTATTGGTCAGTTTGGTTCTGGCACTAAGTTTGCTCCTATCTATGCTTTGAGGCAGGGGTGGGAATGGATAAATGTTGGTAATGATAGGCATGGCGGTTACGTCATGAAGTATGTCATTGCTGATAATGAAGGAATCGATGTTGTTAAGTTTCAGTATCAGGATAATGCTGGAAAGGTAACAACCAAAGATTCTTCTTATTCAATGGGTGCTGGTGAACTTGGTTGGGATCATCCTTTCCAGATATTTAGGGAAGCGTTTGCTAACGCTTTGGATGCTCATTATGAGTTCGGTGCTAACTATAACATTGAATTGGTAGATAGTGTTTATCCTCCTATTGAAGGAGAGTTCAGCGTCTATCTAACGGCGGTAGATGAATTGATTGAAGTTGTTAAGAACTTCGATAAGTACTTTTCGTTGAATCGTAAGCCCATCTTTGAAGATAGCAAGGGCAATAAGATCTTCGAGAAGCTGAGCGAAAAAGAAGGCGCCAGAATTTATCATAAGGGTGTCCTTGTATATGGGCCAGAACTTGATGGTTCTGATACTCAGTCCATTTTCGATTATGACTTGAAGCGCGTTACTCTAAATGAAGAACGGCGACTCAAGGATATTTCAACTAATGAGATGTATGCCATTGCTCGTATTTTCAGCGACAATGAAAATCATGCGCCGGGAGAAATGGTTCCAGTAATCAAAAGTATGGTGGAAAAGATTGCTTACAATACTTTGAGCTGTGCTCATGGTTATTGGGAATGGAACTTCGCTTATGCTTGGGGTGGTGGTTTTTATGAAGAAGATATGGAAACAGATGGCTTTGGTGTAGAGTTTTACGACTACTTCAAAAATATCATCTTGCCTACTATCAAGACAGACAGAAACAGGATTGCTTTTGTTGCAGAAGATGCAATGGACTTTAATGAGTTGGATTTGCTCCTTGCAGAAAAGCAAGTTTATCCCATTCAGGTATCTGCTGGTATGTACAATCTACTAAATGGTACTGGTGCATCAGAACATATGGATGCTGCTGTAATGGGTGAAGAGTTTAATACACCATTTACTACATTGAGTGGTGATGATCTAAAGTTCTTCACTTTTGCCTTGGGTATCGTTGTTGATTATGATACTGATATCTTGAATTACAAGGTAAGGATTATGAAGGAGTCAAGAAGTAATCGTCATATTGACGGTAAGGCTCTAAACGTTGCTTCTGATGACAAAGACACAATCATTTGTGTAAATCAGCGTTTGGTTGATGAGCGAAAGATGGAGCGTACCATTTCTACTTTGGTTCATGAATTGGATCATTGTATTACTGGTGCCAGAGATGGTTCAAGGGCTTTTCGTGAAGCTGGTGATAAGCGTATCGGTAAGTTGTTGATGAATCACTATTGCGATAAGAAAGAGTTGATTCAGATGACGAATGATACAAAGATTGAAGCGGAGGAAGATTAGCATGGCTGCAAAGAAAGATGCTGATACTGCTTATAACGAGATGGTGGGATTTGAGTATATTCCTATTGAGCCTTACCCTAATGATTCACAGTTACCGTGGCATGTTAAATGTGCTAGATGTGGTGTGAATAGATACATAGTATTGGGCAATGCTCGTCGTAGTTTTAAATCAAAGCAACAGCGTCGTTGTTGTAAAGGTGATAAGACTCAGTTGATTAATGAACAAAGATATCAAGAATGTTGTATTGATGGTTGTCAAGAAATACAACGATCTCTGATAGATCCTCATTGTCGTCCACATTCAATTAGATTAGAGAAATACAATGATGTCTATGCTGATGTGCCGACAATAAAATCTTTGAAGCAAAATCTAACATGCTTGATTCCTATTGATAAAAAAGGTACGCCTTGTGGAGAAATAGCAAAAAAGGGATTCTTGGGTTTACATCATCCACCGACGTTTGATCCTAAAGCAATAGAGTGGGGGGCAGTATGTAGTAATCATGCTGCTAGATGGCGAAGGCATGGCACATTTCAAGAAGGTAAAAAGATGCGGCCTACTCTTTACCATTTAGATTGGATAGAGACTATCAACTTCTATCTAGATCCTGAAAATCAATATGTTGTACCTAACGATAATGGTTGTCTATTGTGGCAGAGTGTTAAAACCGGAGCAGGATATGGATCTATTTGTATCCGTAAAGACGGCGAAGGTTTAACGAGGGTAGCAACACATAGAAAAGTGTGGGAAGTTTTAAAGAAAGAAGAGATTCCTGTAGGTAATCAGATCCATCATATATGTGGTAACAGAGCATGTGTTAATATCGAGCATTTGGAAAATATCTCTTACACAGAGAATAATGCTGAAGCATGTCGTGTTAAAGCGTTGCGTGAAAAGGTTGATGAACTTGAAGAAGAACTTCGTAGATGGAAGGAAGAACACGGTGAAGCAGCATGAGTAGTGATACGAAAGAAGTATACAGTTCAGATAAACATTCTTTCTGTGACCGATGTGAAGGTCAGGTAGGAAGAGTTTTTTCTGAGTCTGAACTTGAAGGTACAGATAGGCAAGTTAATAATGGTTTGCATGTTTGGGCACAAGGATATTATGGTGGCTTTTGGGATACTATGTCTTTTATGGGTGAAGGCCCTACAGAGTTTACTCTTTGCCATGATTGTTGTGTTTGGTTATCTAATGAAATCCCAGCCTTGGCTAAGGAAGCTAAGGGAGGACATGGCTTTGAGGGTAATACCCAAGAAAGGTGTTGTGAATATGCTTTTGATTGGGATGATATTGAACGACATAATAGAGAGGCAAGTTAATGTCAGAATCTGAACGTGAAGCATGGCGCATGGAGTTTACTTTTGAGTTCCAGGATGAGGAAGAAGCAGATAATATTTTTAAAGCTTTTACTGATTCTTTAGAAGAAATGAAGTTTACTCACTGGTCAGTAAAGATGTTTAGAGATGCTGAGATGCAAAAGGCTCTAGCAACTTTCAGGGAGAATAAAGAAGAGATTCTCGCTAGTCTGCCTGAGGAAGTAGTTGAGGCGTATTATCCAGACGGGAAAAATGATACTCTCATTACGGATCGCGAAGAGAGGCATTTATCAGTAGTACCAGAATTGGAAGTGAACAATGAATAATCTACAGAAACGACAGCAGTCACTTCCAGATGTAAAAAAATGCTGTCAACCACCTGATACAAGTAATCTGGCTAATGAAGTAGTTGGTCAGTTTATTCTTAACGCTTGGAGTAACTCACATATGACGTCAGATAAAGACTTTGAGAAAGTAGCAGAAGCTAAGGCTTCTTATGATTTTCATCTTGAGAGTGTAGTCGAACTTATGGCTATGGAAGATCATGATGATCAAATGGATGCTTTGGAAGGTATGGTATTGTGTTTAGATCAAAGAAGGACATTTGATATTTGTTTTGGTACTGGTGGGCCTGCATACCATCTCATTATAAACACTGGTAGTGGTCCTAATGCAGATATTATTAGTATGTCTTTTGAATACCATGATTGGTTTTACAAGAAGGTATTTCCTATCGTTCATGGAACGGATGATTGGGACAACTGGTATGACTTTGTTATGACATTTTATGATCCGAATGAGATTGGAGAACTGCTGTGAGTTTTACTATTGATGAGTTGATACTGACGACTGATAATCAGTCTAACCCTATTTGGTATATCAATGATGAGCGTGGTATCCATTTAAATCTAGAGCAAGAGTGGATTTCTAAAACACTCTACTACGCTGAGGCCTTTGATTGGAAGGTGGAGTTGGGTATTACTCAAGAGTCTGTTTGGGATTCTAATCTAAAGCCGGTACAGATCCCTATTAGAAAGACAATGTGTACTAGGTGTCGTGGTAAAGGCACTATGGCTAATCCGGCATTTGATGGCACTTCTATTGAATGGTGGCAAGAGCATGGCGGTCCAGATTATCAAGATGATTTGGATGAATATCTACATGGTGATATGTATGATGTTCCATGTCAATACGATTGTAATAGTGGAGTAGCATACGCTGCAGATTGGCAAAGAGTTATTCATAGTCATGATCTTTATAAGATTTCTCCTTTGACGGATCGTGTAAAGACTAAAGAAGAAATCGCTGCTGATAAGTGGATTAATGATATCTATGGTGTTCTCATGGATTGGCATGAAGGTGAAGCAGAGGCAAGATCAGAACAAGCATACTTTGATAGGGAGTGGGCAATATGACAAAGCAAACTAAAGCAGAACGAATTGGAGATTTGGTTGTAATAGACAATCCTGAGTGTATAGTTTGTGGTAGTGGATCACAATCACGAGTGGATTGGTTGAAGTATAAAATGTGGCAAGGCGGTGCTTTGATTGATAGGGTGTTTCCTAACATGTCTGCTGAACATAGAGAAATGATGATAAGCGGAACTCATCCGTATTGTTGGACACAAATAATGTCAGATTATCAAGGAGAAGATGATGAATCATAAGTATTGTCATGATTGTGAACTTTATTGGGATACTATCAATGATGGACACATTTGTAACGATGTTCTCGTTAGAGAACAAGATAGCCCTGATGTTGCCATAGCAACATGGAGTTTCTTAGATCAAGAAGCAAGAATGAAAGTCTGGGACGCTAACTGTAATACAGTTTATGACGATAACCCTACGTTTTCTTCTAATTGGTCGTTTGAGGCTTTCTGTTGTGCTCCAGGTCATATGATTGCTAAAGCAATGAACTTGCGAGAGGATGAAATCTTTGAAGAGATTTATGATAAAGATCCTATGCAGCAGTTTACATATGAAGCCTTTGATATTCATGATGAAGAAAACATGAAGCAGAGGCAAGAGCAGTTTGAAGACAGGGACCGTAAGGTTTCTGAATTGGAAGAGATAGCATCATTTTATGATGAAGAAGAATCTTTCTTCAAAAGCTCAGAGATGGTATTGTAATGAGTCTAACTTTAGAAGAGATCATTAGGGACTCTGCGATAAGTATAGTGCATGGTGCTGAAGATTATCACAAGCCATCATTCAATTCAGAGCAAGAGAAATTGAATGCAATCATAAAAACTTTGCTTCATGTTGAAGTACAGAAAATCAGAGAAGGCATATGATGTCATACTACGCTAATGTTTATGAACTGGATAGAGTTTATGGTGGGCCAGAAGAAGGTGGTTGGTGGTTTACTACTTTTACGCCTAGGGAAAGTCGTAAGTTTAATACTAAGCTTAGGGCCAGGATTGCGCTTGAAAAGATGTTGCAAGAACGCCTTAAGACTATTAAGCCTGAATACGGATTGTATTCAGTAAACTACAAGGGCGGAGTATTTAGTGGCCATGTAGAAGATAAAGAAGCAGAGTTTTCACCGAAAGGACCAATGCATTATGAGTGAAGTTGGATTTACTGTTGAGAAAGATCATATTGAAACAGGTGAGAATAGTGCTGTAGGTATTTGTTGGGCACCGAATCTCAATAATTGCAAGATGATTGATAAGCATACTCCTGGCTCTAAAAGGTGGCATGCTTATGATGATGATGGTATCCATTATTATTCAGGGTGGCTTACTGGTGAATGCTGGGAAGTTATTTATGAATGGGCAGCCGCCTATGCTGGTGCTACTTTAATTAAAGATGGACAACACAAAGGAATCATTGGATAATGGCTGGTCTATTTGTAGAGACAGACACTGGAATACAAAAATTTGTTGTGCTGCTGGATGTTTCACCAGACGGCCTGCCAGAAATAATGGATGTTCAACTCAGTGATATAGGCATTATGTTTGAATCACATAAGGCAAAAAACGATGAGGAGAATGAAGTAACTGGTTCTTTGAGTGCAACGTGGAAAGATGTGCAAGATTTTCTAGAGACAAGAAAAATGATGGAGGATAGTGGATTATGAGTGAACATCCAGATTGGAGACAGTTTAAGTTAGAAGAAGAGCATCAAGCTTATTTGGCCGACTTGGCTGCAGAGCTTGATGAAGAAGAAAGTGGGAAAGAAGGAGTAGATGAGTGATGATGATGAACTAGAAGTTCCAACAGGAATGGTAGATGTAACGAATGCTATAAGCATTCTTCACATTATATCTAGCATGATTGGCAATCATAGAAATAAAGGTGGTAACGATGTTCTCGTAAGGCTAAGAAAACTTGGCTTTACAGATGAGACATCGTTTTACTTATTATGGTATGCTCTTTGTGTAACCTATCAAGAAGTGGAGGACATAACAGCAGAAGGGTTCTCTGTGATACAGAGTTTAGGTGGTGAGATTCAAGAGGTATTTGATCATAGCCATATCTATCCGTCTTTATCAGAAGCATTGAGAACTGTAGTTTTCATTGATGATGACTACTACTTCGGAGAGATGAAACAGTCATGGAAAGATCATTGGAAAGCAAGGTACATGAAGTATTGGAGAAGTTATCTAGATAACCAAGATTCGTCAGTTCCCTATTTCAAGAAAGAGAGTGAAGATGCTAAGGATGTTGATTAGTCCCAGATTTTGGCTTGCACTAACGTTAGTGTTAACTGGATTTGCTATCGCGGGTCCATTAATGATTTTGATGGCATTGTTCTTTGTTGGATTGGCAGCGGTATGATAGGTGCTGACTGGTTAAAAGGAGAAGATGCCAGAATGGAATATGAAGTTATAGAAGACGATAGTGGTATAGATTGGGACGATCCTGACGTTATTGCTGACGTTTTTGAACAAACTGATACCAAACTTGATAAGTTTTTTGATAAAACTGTAGACATTATGTTTGGCAATCTCATACACTATTTAGCATTTGTTGTAGGTACTTGCTTTACAATATTGCTTACATGGCATGTTGTTAGGTGGATCTGGTAGTGGGAGCATTTGAGGATTTCTACATTGTGGAGTATAGGTATGCGGTAAAGGTCCCTATAAACCCTACTAACAGAAATTCAGTACCAAAGGCAGTATCAACTGCAAATAGTATTTGTGAGAAAATACATGGGTTTAGGCCTAACAACTGGTTTGCCCGCATTTTCAAGTATTCGACTAAGGAAGGTGTTATAGGTGTAGAAGAAGAGTATTTTTATAACCCTCATGGTGCAACTGTGAGGACGGTAGATCAAAATTGGGAAACACATCAAGAAATCATAGAAAAAGGAGAAAGTGAAAATGAGTGAAATCACGGTAGAACTAGGTGAGCCAGAAGTAGAGATCAATTATGCGTCTTTGGCTGAACACCTGATGGAGTATGCTACTGAAACTATTACTGAAGTAGCCAATGAAGCCATTGAAAATTATGTTCGATACGAGATGGATGTATCGGAGATGGTTAGCGATTATTGTAATGATGCTATCAGTGATAATATTGATTCTCTGTTAGGAGAAGTTGGTCCGGTTGGTCTTTGTGGTGTAGGTTCATCCTTTCGTGATGCTGTTCGGACATTGTTGGTACATCATATTGACATGAAGCAGGTACTTATCGAAAACTATGAGATTGAGGAAAGTGGTGGAATCGATAAGTTGGTTCAGGAGGCTATGAAGAAGGGAATGGTTGTGAATATTTCCTTTGTTGATGAGCAGCCGACAGAAACAGCAACAGGAGATCAGGTTGTAAGTTCTGTTGGTGGGCCTGCTACTGACTTACTGCCAGGACCAAATCCCTATCAGTCTGTTGTTGATGAGATTAATACTAGGAGCGAAAATGTATAGTAAGGAACATATCAAGAAGGCATTAGAAGATGAGGTTATTATTGATGATGGTCATACATTAGTTGATCCAGCACATTATGTTGGCTTCGATGTTGAGAATATCACGGAAACACATAAGTCGGATTTTAGTAATCCGAAGTACACAATTTTTACTGATGGAGTTCCTGTAGAGGAATTGGAAGCAGTCTATAATTTAGACTTCCTTGCCAAGATTGTTCATCAGTTAGGGTTGGAGTGTAATGAGAACTATATGGGTAGAGGTTTTCAAGCCCATGAGTATTACCGGAAACTAAAGGAGTTTGCTGATGTCTCTTGATAGAACCAGAGAAGGTAGAAGGATCAAGCTTATTTACAGTGATGATCCTTACACGAAATTAAAGAAGGGAGACTTGGGAACTATAAAGTGGGAACGCCTTGATGATTTATGGGGCGATGATTCTGTGAGTGTAAACTGGGACTCAGGTTCTACGCTAAGTCTTATTAATGGCAGGGATCGTTATGTTGTCCTTGATGATCCAGAAGGAGAATACGATGGAAGTTTGTATTAATATAGATGATGATGATCTGTATAGTGTGATTGAAAGTGACGTTCAGAACTTAATAGAACAGAATATAGAACAGAACGATGACATTACCAATGATTTATTGGACGCTCTTCAAGGGTACCTTAACCAAGATCAAGATGCTCTATGTGATTTAGGTCAGGCATTTGAGGAAGCGGTACGCAAGGCTGTATCTAATGTATTCAAAGGAGAATAAGATGGAAACTAAACTAGCAGGATATTGTGGTGTGGATTCAGGACAGATAATGGTTATTGATCCATGCTATGCATTGAAGGATGAGTTTGATGATTTGAACGGCAACTATCGCAGTGTGTGTAATGTCACATTAAGCGATGATGGTTACGGAGAGTTTCCACTACCAGCTAATGGCTACAATCAAAGTATTGGTGTAGTCACATCTTCTGGTTATGGTGATGGTTGTTATCCTGTGTATGTAGATGTGAATAATGATAACAGGGTAGTTGCTTTGCATATTTACTTTGATGGATTGGAGTTGGATTATGCCTAACTGGTGTACTAACGTATTGAGTATTTGTGGGCCACCATCTGAGGTTGATGGTTTCGTAAATGCTTGTAAGAGTGAAGATGCTAAGGAAAATGGAGAAGCAACGTGGGCTATTCTGGATCGTCTTTATCCTATTCCAGAGGATCTAAAACATGTAACTTCTAGGTTTAGTACTGTTACTGATGATGATCCAGATAGAGATCAGAAGTTGAAGAACATAGAAAACTATGGAGTGCCAGATTGGTATGATTGGTGTAACACTAACTGGGGTACTAAGTGGGCTGATTGTCATACCGAACTGGTTTACGAGCATGATTGTCATCCAAGTCTGTCCACAGATGATGAAGATAAACTAAAGAAGGTTATGTTTAGATTTGATTCTGCTTGGGCGCCACCAGAAAAAGGATTTGATGCTATTGCTATGATGTTTCCTAAGTTGGTGTTTGATCTTAGATTTGAAGAGCCGGGTATGTGTTTTCAAGGCTTTAAGATCTGGGCTAATGGTGAATGTCAGCAGTCAGCAGATATGGAATACATGATGAGTGGTGAGGTTGCTTATGACAACATTGATTGGAACTATGACAATTACACGAAAGAAAGTGTAGAGTGATGGTTAATTTTGGTTGGGACTATCCTCCCGGTGTAACAGGAAATGAATACGAAATAGCAGGTCCAGATTCAGTATGGGAAGAGAAACTTGATTGTGCAAATTGTGAAAAAACTACTATGTTCAGTTGTGAATCATTTCGAGGACAAAGATCGGGTGTATGTGACGAGTGTGAGTCTGATATTGATCTTGGCCATATGGATGACGATATTGATTGGGATACAGTAGCAGAGCAGAGAGAAGATTCGAGATACTTCAGAAGGGAACAAGGTTGGGATTGATGAATAGCATACAAGAAATGCTGATAGAGAAGTATCTATTTACTAAGGCTCCTCCTGGACCTTATCATAATCCTGAGTGGTCGTGCATTGAATGTAAGACAAAGCTAGAAGGTAAGTACGACTTCTATCCTTATTGTATATCCTGTAAAGGGTATCGTCATAAAGGGTTACATGCCTGCTATTACTATGGAAAGAATGAGCATGAAGAGTGTGAGAGTATAACAAAATATAAGGAATGGGTTGTCAAGACTAAAACAGAAAGGGGCTTGTTATGAGTCACCCACCAACAGTAAGAGAAATATTGTGTACTCCTGATGACAGTAGTGTTATCAAGGAGATGCGTATCTTTGTTAAAACAGGTAACGAGATGTCATCTGCGAACGTAGTATTTGAGTCAGGGGCAGAATACTATTACCCAGCATTGGATAACAATACAATATCACAATGCTTATTTGCGGACTCTATTGGGTCCACATTTAATAAGTTGGTAGCGCAGAATGATAGGGTTCGTTACAGTAAGTTGAGTTAGTAATGGCTCAACGATCAGGTAAAGAAAGAAGGAACATCAAGCCAGAAATCAAGGATAAGATACGCAAACGTGATGACTTTAGATGCAGGATGTGTTTAAAGCATACAGCAGAATTGAGTAAGCAGTTGCAAGTGCATCATATTAGGCCAGTAGAAATGGGAGGTAGGGATAGGTTTGGTAACTTGATATCACTTTGTGATATATGCCATAGAATAGTGCATAAAGATGTAGAGCGTTACATCAAACCAATGAGGGAATATGTTAGCAGATACAATCAAGAAGGCAAACGATATACAATCGATTCGATTGAAAGAGGATATTATCTTGAATTCTGATAGAGAATTTACAAATGAAGAAGCAACAAAGATGCTAGCAACTTCAATGAAGGAATCTTATCTTTCTGGCTTGGAGATGATTCAGGCTTTTTCTTTTGGAAATTGGAAGGATGCAGAAGAAGCATTAGATACTCCTGAAGATAAAGATGCTGGTATGATTATAGGGGCGTTACTTGGTCATACTCGTAGCATCTTTGAATACGTTAGTGAACATACAGGAATGTCGTCTAGAGAAGTTATGCAAGGGTACGGATACTACTTCTACAGTAATGTTCTTACCGATTTGGAAGATATGTTTACTGCTACTTCTCATGTGATGAATGAAGTAGATATGCTGGAAGAGTTGATTGGAGACGAAAATGACAAAGACTGATACACTAACCAATTTGCCTGAAGACTACGTTGTTAAAATGGCTAAACTAAGTCTTACTAGGCCAGAAGATTTTGGCTATTGGGGCAATGTTGAACTGTTTGATACTTGGGGTTGGGCAGGGATAGATTACAATAGAGATAGCAGTGTTCGAGACAGAGCCAACTATAAGGTTTTTCATAGAGATGTTGTTCCTCAGTATGAAGATCATTTCACTTCAGAGAGGATGAATCATTGGGCTGTTGGATGGGTTGAAAGAACGCTGGTAAAGGTTCTTGTCAATGATGAAGACGGTATCGTATTTGAGAACATTACTGATGCTTTCTGTGAGACTGTATCTGTTCTAACTTCTATCGAAGAATATGCTGTTCTTGATGATGCAACATATTGTGATATGGAATGGGATGAGAACATTTCAATCGTTGAAGCGTATGCTCCTAAGATGATTGATCGTGATGTTCAACTCTGGTCCACAATGTTATTGTCAAAGCTTCTTGAAAATGATGTGGAGTGTTGTCCAGATGCTGATTATTACCCTAGTGAAGAAGATATGATTATGGCAGCATACGAGTGTGGAATGTGCGATAAAGAATATGAAGAGGAATGGTTGGAGTTCTGCTTCGATAATAATCTTACGAAGCCAGCAGCCTTTTTACCGAAACAAACTATTGGACAGTTAGGAATGAGGATATGAAGAATCCATTTAGAAGGCCAGATAAAAGCAAGTTTGGCAAAGTCATTCGTAGAGACGAAGTTGTCTTTGCTGATTTTGGCGAGGTTATCAATAAAGATGAAGTTGTCTTTGCTCCCAATGTTGAAAGTGTGCATTACACTCAGCAATCTGAATTGATTGCCAAGCTTAATAAGGTGGCACCATTTTTGGCTATGTTGAGAGATAAGGGAATGACCTATAAGCAAATCTCAGAGATCCTTGAAATGCTGACTGGTATTTCTATCAAGCCAGATAGGGTAAAGAGGTATATTGTAAAGATCAATCCTCCTACTATTCAGATTACGATAACTGATAGGGATGATGAACATGGGGCTTGATAATATTCCATATGAATACCCTTGTATTGCTGAGGGTCTTCAGGCAGAAGATGAAGGTATTGATTGTAATTCCAACATAGATAATAATAAGTGCCCTTGGCATAGGGAAATGGTTAATGCCGGTATGGCTACTTATGGTATGATGGGAACTCCTTGCTGGTTTAGAGGTAAGGCTGGAAACTTCATGTTGCAAGAATTGGAAGAGGCTGGCTATAAGACACCTTTGACTGATATTGGTGATAATATATCATTTTATGGTGATACCTGTGGCGAGGACGAAATGTTAAGTCCAGAAGGCTGCTTGAAGTTGGCTGAATGGATGTCAAAACATGCAGAGGCTTATGCTGCTACATTATTCAAAGCAGATTCATTTGCTCCTAAAGATTACGGCTACGGCGTGGAGCGCATTACTGAAGAATATCGTTATGCTATTAATTGGTTGAAGTTTGTAGCACCCTATGGTGGATCGAAAGTGTGGTATTGATGTTTTCAAAGATTGAAGCCAGAAATTGGTGCCTAAGGGCTCAGTGTATAAATCTAGACACTAGTGAGTTTTATCCTGGCCGTGGTGAATCTACAGTAGTCATAAAGACAATATGTAGAGGATGTCCTGTTGTCAAACCTTGTCTCGAGTTTGCTATGAGAAACAAAGAAAGGTTTGGCATTTGGGGAGCAACATCGGAGCGTGAGCGTAGAAAGATGAGATCTGCTCAGCATCGTAATGCAAAAAAAGAGATAGAGGTGCCGATCACTCAGCTAATGGATAAGTTTGGGATACACATTTCTTTCTTGAAAGAGAGCGAGTTGGAAGATTTTTCTGGAAAGGATGGTTATGAATAAGGGTAATGAAACAACATTTTCTACAGAGGATAAGAACAATGATACCAAAGATGATAGTGGGAACACTACTGGTTATGGCCGGTATGTGTGTAAATGTGGATGTAGTAAAAGATGGGACTGCTATTCCAAATGGAGTTGTACCCATTGTCAATGTTGTCCCAACCATAACGACTATGGCAACTATGGAAGGCTCGACTACTACTACAAGTACTACGACAAGCACAACTATACAGAATGCCACTGGTGCGAAAAATGCCTTAAAGCTAGAGAACGAGGATGGACTTATCCCTCAAAGTACTTCAATTGCAATAAACAACATCCCCACCTTTGTCCCTAATGCTTTAGATAAGTGGGATAGAGAACAAAAAGAGAAAGCTGGGTTGGTTAGTGTAGAGGAATGTCCATTGGATGGAAGTTCCTGTGAGTTTGATGAAGATGTATGGCTTAGTCATCTTCCTACTTTGGGAGAGTTGATTAACGAATACTTTGAACCAGAGGACAGGGAATTTTTCACATGGCTTGCTTTTTGTGAATCAAGTGCAGATCCTGGAGATATTTATAGTTACGCTATGCATCCTTTATCTAAAGCAACAGGATGGTTTCAGCATTTGCCTAAGTTTTGGATAGAGCGGTCTGTTAGATCTGGGTTTACAGGTTTTCCTATTGATCATCCTGTGGCTAATGTTGGGGTAGCAGCATGGCTATTTTATGAAGACGGTGGCGCAAAGCATTGGAAGGCGTGTACCGAAAAATATATTAGAGAGGTGTATCAGCAATGAAGGATCCTATTCATATAGGTCAGAGATTGGTAACTAATGTTAGATGCCATGAGTGCAATAGGGTGTTTGACCTATTGGATGAAACAGATGCCAACGAATATTACTACGGACATGATTGCGAGGCGTGATGAATAAGTTGATTGATAGCAATGAGGTAACTGAGACATACGAAACCGCTATGGGTATCGTTACTGTTTGGAAGAAAGATGGCAAAGATCCAGATGGCGTGAGTGGCAAAGAGGGTGCTAGTAGAATGAAGTATTTCGATCCTCAGCCTATCAAGATGGCGTTGAAGAAGAAGTTTAGACAGTCCTGAATATATACATTATGCTATGCATATTATACATAAGCTAATTATTTAATTATCGTTACGAAAATATCATTAAGGAGAATGTAATGGGTTATTATGGTCAGATTGAATCTAGTACTTTTATGTTGAAGAAAGAGGACTATGAAGAAGCGTATGTAGCGATGTGTGCGCTGAATCAATTCGATAGTATTAAGCGTGGTGGGTCTTATCATAAAGATCAAGATACTGGTGTAGTGACAGAGAGTAGGTGGTTCTCTTGGATGCCGGATAACTATCCAGATGTTCTTACAACCGCTGAGGAGATTTTTACAATGCTTGGGTTTGAGATCAACACTAGCGATACCGGTTTAGAGATTTATGGTTATGATGATAAGATCGGTCAAGAGGATTTATTCCTTGAGGCTTGTTGTCCTTGGGCATCAGGTAATATTGAATGGCGTGGTGAAGATGGTGAAATATGGATGGATAACTATGATCATATGACTGTTAGAAGATACTATAGGTCAGAAGAATGGGTACATCAGCAAGACTATGTTGGCGCTATGGCAGACGCATTGGATTTTGCTGCATGGAGAGACAATATGAGGGAAGATAGAAGAAAGGCAAGGGAGGAAGAGAATGTCAAAGCCTGAGAAGGTATATTTACAGAGTCAGTTGGATTTGCTGAAGGGAGCAAAGATTGTAGATGCGTATGTAGATGAAACGAACTATGATGACAGGCCTGAATGTTGGCCTGTGTTGGTGGTTGATCTGCCAAATCATGTGATTGATAAAAGCACAGGGAAGCAGATTACAGCTGAGATAATGATTTCACAGGATGAAGAATGTAATGGACCCGGGGTCATTTTAGGACTCCACGACATAAAGGAATTGACTAATGACTGAACCACGTACATCGCTAGCAGGATTCTGTGGCAATGAGGGTCTTATAAGTCTCGCTTTTGAGATTCAGTCTTTAAACCCGAGGGAAATAGTGGATTCAGGTGATTGTGGTGATGGTAAATATCCTGTCTTTGTTGATCGTAATGAAGATGGCAAGGCTGTAGAATTGCGTATTGCTTTTGATGGCATTAGGCATGATGATTATAAAGTTATGATGGACCAGGAAGAAAAGGAAGGCATAATCTAATGGATGACAAATGGGTCGGGTCTGTTGAGAATATTGAGTATATTGAAGCCACATATAAGGTTCCTCTAGGTTTTGGAATAATGCCTCAGATATACAATGCGATGATTTATTTGGATTCCTACACAGAGGAAGAATTAGAGGGGATGAGTGAACCTGACATTCTTCAGATGTGGGTGGACTCTATTTTGGATAATCAGATAGATAACGATTGGGAAAGGCTAGGGGAGATAGGAGAAAGGCCATGAGAGTTAGCGACGAAATTCACTTATTAACTAAATGCCTAGAGTGTAATCGAGTTTTCGATTTAATGAATGAAACCGACATGGATGAATACGCTTGTGGGCATGATTGTGAGGCAGAATAAGTGTTTGACGAAGGTGGCGATAAAGATATTTGCAATGAGCACGAACAAGATAGAGAGATCGATTTAATGAATGAAACCGACATGGATGAATACGCTTGTGGGCATGATTGTGAGGCAGAATAAGTGTTTGACGAAGGTGGCGATAAAGATATTTGCAATGAGCACGAACAAGATAGAGAGATGATGTATGTTCATGTTTGGGATATGACTTTGGCTCAGGCTCAAGATTGTCTCACGAAGAGAGTTCATCGTCATCGCTTGGTTCAGGAAATTGTTGATACTCTCGTTTACGATATGATGAATGAGAGAAACTATTGGAAGGATAATGAAAATGCTTAGAGGAAATATTGTTGGTGATTGCCCTCGTTGTGGTGAGCATTCTATGCTTGATCCGCAGGCTCTAAATGCTTTGAGTAGAACAACAAGGGGGGAACATGATGTATCTGTTTATGTCTGTTCTCCATGTGGATCAGATGAGGGAATGTTAGAGTATTTCACTGATGGCTGTCAGCCACAGAGTGAATGGCCTATTGCTAAGAGACAGTACGAGTTTGAGTTTAATAATAAGTACTGGCACATTAAAGAAAGCACAGACAAGCGCAATGGCTAGAACCAAAAAACCATACATTGTTCCAATTGATAAGACTACAATGCATGACACAATAACATCGCGGCAATGGCACAAATTCCGTGACGAGGAACTTGAAAAGATGAGAGAAGAAAAGGAAGAAGAGTAATGGCACAAATAAGGACCATACGAAATGATACCCTAACTCTGGGAGAATGGAAAAAAGCCAGAAAAGAGGAAGCGCAACGAATGAAGGAAGCAGACGAAGCTAAGAAAAAATCGTAAAGTCGGGGGATAAAGATAGTTACTGTTATAGAGAGAACACATAGTAACTAACCCCTCGCTCCAGTGGTGGAACAGGCATACACAGCAGACTTAAAATCTGCCCTCTGCAAAAGAGATAAGGGTTCGAATCCCTTCTGGAGCACAAAAAACAACTACCTCACAAAAGCAAAAAACCCCACAAGACACACTAAAAGGAAGACCGTCTATTGCTGGGTTGGTGAGAAAGCTCCATATATTCTTATGTTGTATGGGGATGGTTCTTTCTCTTTTTTTGCCTTTTTTGAAGTTGTACTAACGATATATATAAATATTAAATGTTTTTAGTAGGTTCTGGGAGGGTTCTGGGAGGGTTGCGGGGGTACGTATGCCCTCTCTATAAAGGTCATTTGTTAATTATTCTATCAACCCCCAATATTATCTAAGGGAATAAATAAACTTTATTTGTTTGGGACTAATGTTCTCCCCTTCAAATAAAAGTTTTTTTTATTTATCTGAGATTAGCCAATAATAATCCTTGATGATAATCGGCAAAAATAATCGGCAGAAATAAGTCCAACAAATAACTCTCGTCATTTGGGGGACTGCTGAAAGTATTTACAGATACTCCCACTGGATACCGTTAACTTTAGCCGCCGGCCTTTACTCCCTGTAACTACACCCGTGTGATTTGCGATACTTAGTGCTGGCCATTAACGTTAATGTTAGAGGCTCGAGCTGGGCGCATTAAATAACGTTAATAAATAAGATTAATTTTGCCGGGCGCAGCCGGCCCCTTGTATAAACCCCATTGCATAACGATAATAAATAATAAAAATAAATAACGTTAGTCGGGGGGACATTCAATTAACGATAACTATTAAGACTAATTTTGCTGGTACAAGCCCTTCGGGTTCTCGTTCCTCGAATACCAGCCTAACTTTGCGGGGAAGGATGCGGGGGAATATATACACTAATATAAGAGACTAGTATTAACAGTATTTTGCGGGTGCAAAGTCCTGCGGATTCCTACGGAACACCCGCCTGAGGGGTGGGAATAGATGTGTTCAATATAAGGGAGTGTGTATATGATTTACGTGGACGCAATCATGAGGCCAGACGAGCGAACACCAGCCCTGTAGATCCTCCGAAAGATTCTCTTGACAAATCCGAAATGTTCTGCGCATGATTCACCTGCAACATTCATTGAGGCTCCGAAAGGAGGTGATTACATGAGCAAGAACGACGAAACGTTCGGAGAGGTCATCGACCTAACCGACGTTTCGAAGGCTAGGCGAGGTGCCGAGGCCACGTTCGAGCAGGGTCTATTGGACCTGCTCGCCTCCGCTCTCCCGAATGGGAAAGCGGTTGCCGTGACCCGGTACGCCGTCCTGCGATCCGAGTACGCCTCTGACGAGGACTACCGGAACGCCAAGCAGTCAAGGTCTGCGGAGATCCGCAAGCACTTTGACCGTCTGGTGGCAGACGGTCTCGTGACGGGCCGTGCCAGTATCAACTGGCACCCCGAAACGGGCACGCCGCAGGTCTCCCTCCGACCGGAGTAGGGAGCCTTGTGCCGAGACCGACTGAGAGTCGGCGGTGAGAGTCGGAGAGTCCACCACCGTGGCAACAGAACCGAGAGCGTGAGAGCCTCCCTACGGGGAGGCTCTTTCCGTTGTGGGCCGACCATGCCGGCAGTCTCTCCGAGGCTCTTAGAGAGGCTCTATGGCGGACCTGGCAGTCGGGCCATTCATTCAACCCGAGGGTCAGGTCTACCGTTTTCCGCACCCGTAAAAGTTGGCCAGCCAGACGAGCGAACACCAGCCGGGGGATGTGTGGGGCGGGGATATAAGTACTCTATATAAGAGAAAGGCTATTTACATTACGTGGACGTAATTTGTAGAAGAGCCAGAAAGCGCAACACAGCGAACAGCTCAGATACCTGGCCTAGGCCATTCTGAGATACTTGGCCCAAGCCATTCCGAAACCCGATCCCCGGTAGTCGAGGAGCCGGCCTATGGCTCCAGGGGTCCAGCTGTTGACCCATAGAAAGAAGAAAGCCCCCACCCTTTCAGGTGGAGGCTTCCCGCCATTGTGCTGTTGCCAACCTTGGCGAAAGGTCCGAGTCCTAGTCAGTCTGGCCCGTGGCTCACTTCCTCAGGCTGACCTGAGGGACGCCAGTCTCAGGATGCCAGTTGATTGACACCTTGGAACCAGCAGGCAGCGTGCCGTCCGATACGAGCATCGCAGCGTGCGAACGGATCGACGCTGCATGCTTCTGGCGCTCATTCCTGAACGCCTCATCCGAACCGTGGTCCGAACGTAGGACTGCCATGCCAGTGATTGCCGCAGCCTTGCCCGCCCCTAGTGCATCTGTCAGCAATGACAGAAGCGCAGGGTTGCGCTCAGCCTCAGCACCACGCCGAGCCTTGGAGATGTCAGTGAGATCAATCACCGCTCCAAGGTCGGATGCCTTGGGAGTTACCATGCGAATATCCTTCCTCGTCGTCGTGGTAGGTGTCCACGTTGATGGTGACGAAACCATCTGAGTTCGTGGCGCACAGGTCCCCGGGTTCCTTGGCCGGGTTGTTGTAGGAGTGTTCACACAGACCATTAGACACGAATCAAACAGAAAGCACAACCCCTAATCTCAGATTCTTTCCAGAGACCCTTAGGGCGCTTCTAACGCCTGTTCAATATCAGGTAGGGACTAAGACCAGTCCGCCACCCGCATGAGTTGTCAGCGAGCCAGAAAGCGCAACACAGCGAGTGCCAGGAATCGTCAAATAGGCCGTTTCTGATCAGCGCTACATACAGCCTCGCTGAGAGGATGACCCCCCATAATGAGATGACCCCCCATAGACAGGCTGAGCAGCCGTCACAGAGGCAAATAGGAATCCTACTTTCTGTGAGCTGCAGCTCACTAATGGTGGTGGTGCCAGGACCGAAATCCCCTACACTATGCAGCACCTAAAGTCAAGATATTTCTAAAGTTTCTTTCAGCAGCCCGTCGGTACCAGCTACTGGCCAAATCCTGGACCTCGACTACCGATCCCACAATGCAGAAAGAGCGCCCCGTGGGCGCTCTCTCCGCAGTTCCCCTATTGTCCTGTTCCCAACCTTAGGTGAAGGTCGGCCCCCCCGGAGGAGGCAGAGTGTGGGACGCTAGTCCCCCCTAGTTCCTGATGGAAACTTGGGGGACACCGGTCTCCGGGTGCCAGTTGATAGACACCTTCGTACCGGCAGGCAGCGTGCCATCCGCAACGAGCTTGTCAGCGTGCTTACGGATCTCCGCAGCAGCAGCCTGACGAGCGTTACGGAAGTCCTCGTCGGACGAGTAGTCCGAACGAAGCACCGCCATAGCCGTCACCGCAGCAGCCTTACCAGCCTTGAGTGCGCTCCCCAACAGAGAAAGCAGACCCGACTTGTAGGTCGCTACGGCCCCACGACGAGACTTGCTAACGTCGCTGAGATCAACAACGCTACCGAAGTCCTTCGCAGAATCGGTCATAGTGATAGTTGTCCTTCCCCGCTGAGTAGTGATCTCATCAGCGTGTGCGAGAGGCTGATTCGACATTTCGTTTTCCTTTCGGTAGGCGACTTCGTAGTCCCATTGTATAGATGCAGCAGCAGAACACAACCCCAAATGTGCGCTTTTCTGCAAGATTCTCAGAAACTATTTTTCCGGGCGTGTGGTGAACCAGCGAGCCAGAAAGCGCAACACAGCCTGCATGGGGGATAAGCATTCAATGTTGATAATGGTTTGTCTTACTTTAGACAGACGTACAAGGGAACCAGCGAGCCAGAAAGCGCACCACAGCGAACAGTTCAGTTCCCAGGAGCCAACACCTGGGAGTTGGCCCATAACGTAAGAGAGCGCCCCGAAGGGCGCTCTCTCACCGTTAGGGGGACGGACTAGTTGAGACTGGCATCCCCTAGGGCGGTGACGGGCAGAGATGTCATCTCAAATGAATCATCATTGAGTTCGGTACAGACGGTGAGTCTGGCTGACATGTCTGTAGCAGGATCGGCACACTGGTCTAGGGCGTAGTGAATGACTCTGCCTAGCGCCTCTGAGCTTCGGGCCATGAATAGGGCCACGATGTCCCCCTGAATGGTGGTGCTACGGAACGGTCCCCCTAGGACGTACTTTGCTCCCTCATTGAGTTGTGTAGCGAACATGAATAGTGCTTCGTCTGGATCGCTGGCGAACCCTTCGTAATCTTCTGACATGACTTGCCCCCCTTGCGGGATTGGTGAATGTTGCCCTGTGATTATCGGTCATGGATTCCGTCCTGTCAAGAGATTATTTCGGCGCCCGGAACTGTGGGGAATATGGACTCAATGCTCAGAACACTATGTCTCTCTTTAGCAGGTCGTACAAGGGAACCAGCGAGCCAGAAAGCGCACCACAGCGAGGACCTGGCTATCGTCTTCTTCCTGGTCCTCGACTACCGACCCCACAATGCAGAAAGAACGCCCCGTAGGGCGTTCTCTCGCACTAGCAGGGGAGACTAGTCTTCGTCGGCCTCTGCCTCTTCGATGGCCTCTGGCAGGTTCGCTAGTAGGTTCTTTGCTTGCGCAGTTGATATCTTGACCTCGACGTCGCTCATGCTGATGCTAATGGCCTCGTTGTAGGAGTAGTAGCTGACGCTTGCACGAGAACCGGCATCACTGTTGTCGACGACAACGCTCGTAGCCAGCTGACAGTCAAAGTTGATTGTGTGGTCAATGTATGCGCCATACATTTTCTCGTCGGAGTGAATGGTGAGTTTCTTCATTTGGTTTCCCCCTTGTGGGATTAGGTTTGCTTACAAGAGAGACTCTACATCAGCTGGTTGGGGAATACAAGTGCAATCTTCAGAACACTATGTCTCCCTTTAGCAGGTCGTACATGGGAGCCAGAGAGCCAGCGCGCACCACAGCCCGATTCGTGCGCCTCCCAGGAGCCGTAGACCGGCTCCTCGATGACCCGGTAGCGCCTCAAAACGAGAGTGACCCGGCGGGAGGCTGGCCTAGGACCACGCTCTCCCATCAGACGCTGTGGCGCTCCCGTCGGGGCGCCCGGTCCTGCCGGGTGTCATCGCCCACCTCTGCCCGTCCCGTGGAGCGCAGGCGGGGTCACTGGATGCTATGATCCGTGCTAACCAACCGAGGCTGTCCTAGTGTGGACGGCGGGGTGAGAGTCTGGTTTTGAAGGAACTGTGGGTGAGCATACTCAAAGACTCACGGGAGCACAAGTATTCAAACGGTAGCCAGAGAGCCAGCGCGCACCACAGCCCGAACCCGGGGCTAGACTAGTTCCCCTTCGATGCGCTTCCCTAGTAGGATGGTCGGCCTGTAAGCGCCTGTAAGGTCACAGGCTTCGATGAAGCGTGCCCGGTCGAATCGGGGGTTGTCGTTCTCCAGCCGGTCAGCGAGAGCGTTAGCGATGTAGTGGCGGGTTGGTTGGTGTAGATAGTTGAATAGGGCAAAGGCTTCGGCGATTAGTTTGTAGTCTTTTCTGGTCATGGTTTCCC
>Ga0080013_1000640_pt1 | contig 49103 bp, 59 predicted proteins | sample ETNvirenome_6_85_FD_69236 | JGI IMG/M metagenome (GOLD analysis project Ga0080013, IMG submission 69236) | Marine viral communities from the Pacific Ocean - ETNP_6_85 (SPADES assembly) (version 2) | ecosystem: Environmental > Aquatic > Marine > Oceanic | place: Pacific Ocean | collected 2013-06-19
TATGAAAACACAACTACTATGCACATTTACAACAAAAAATAATATTGATAATACAATCAATAAAATAAAAGAGTCTTATACAATAGCTTTTAATAAAATTTATGTGCTTCAAAATGAAGATAGTGTTAAAGAGCTAATTTGTACGTATAACGTTGAAGCAAATGAAGACATTGATTATAACGTCGTTCAAAATACAATTTCTCTACATAGAAAAAAGCATTCAAATACTCTGTATACAATAAATGCTTTAAATGAGGTTATAAAAAATTTAAATAATGGAGTGCTTGATACAGGATATCAAGTACCTTGGGAAAATTTCAAAAATATGATAATGGTAACAAATTCTGAAGGGTTAAACAAAATTAATACTAGAATTTTTAAAATAGTTAACATTTAATATCAAATAAAAAACATAGGAGATAGGTTATGAGCAATGAATCAAAACTATATTATTTTTACACAATAGGTTGTGCTTTTTGTAAGCAAGCAGATTCTGTTGTTGAAGAGTTAAACAAAGAAGATCATAATATCTTAAGACTTGATCTGGCAGAGAAAGAAAATAAAGATATAGCTGAAGATCTTAAAAAGAAGCATAATATAAGATGCGGCACACCTCTATTTATCAACGCTGAAACAGGTCGCAACGTTTGTGGATATAGAGAGAAAGACGTCATACTGAAATGGATTAACGGAGAAGATATTCCACCGCCGCCAAGACCAAAAGGTCCCGCTCCGAGAGTACCTTTTCACGGTGCCTCTAAATCAGAAGAGAAAAAATGGCAAAAAGATTATGAAAAATGGACAGATGAGAATTCGCATCTTCCAAATCTCAAAACTGCTGATGAACTTCTTGCGATGCCGAGACCTAAATCAATGCCACCACCGCTGCCGCAACCCGGATCATCAAATAATGAAATAAAAAAATGGCGAACAGGATACAAAAAATGGTCAAAAGAGAACAAGCATTTGCCCAATCTGATACCAGTTGAACAGCTTGAACATAGAATCAGAAATGCGCCGAAACAACAACAGCAGCCTCAAGCAACATCGTCAGTAAATGAAAGATTAAATGCTCTTGAAGACAAATTAGATAGACTTATAAAGCATTTAGGCGTTAAATGAAATATAGGCCCAAGCCTACAGTAGACAGACCAGCAACGCAAGAAGAATTAGATTGCATAGATAAAACAGAGCAGATGTTAGCGGAAGAAAAGAAACTTCCGCCAGCATCTCAGATGATACGAAATCTAGCAACTGATCATTGGCGAAGTCTTAAAGCATTTATCAAGGGAAAACAAGTTATAGTTCCACATGAAGTGGCAGAAGAACGATGGGAGATATGCAAAAGTTGTCCGTATCTGAAATATGATGAAACAAATCCAGACACAAACAAGAAAGACGGTCGATGCGCAGAATGTGGTTGCTTTATGAATGTTAAAGTCCATTATGCAACAGCAGAATGCCCAATAGGCAAGTGGAAACAAGCTTGCGATTGTCAAGATAAAAAAGATTGTGACGAATAAAAATTAAATTTTGGGAAAATTTCATTATATATATTAATGAATAGGTTATATGGTTACAAATAAACCATAAATATTAAATAATAAAACATAAATACTGAGGAGTAATTCAATGGATATTGAACAAATCAAAAAGAAGTTAACTCAACTTCAATCAACAACATCAACAAAAGAAAATTTCTGGAAACCCAATCCCGGGAAAACTCAAGTCAGAATAGTTCCATATAAATTCAACAAAGACAATCCATTTGTCGAGCTTTATTTCCATTATAATTTAGGAACAAATAAAACTTATTTGTCTCCAGTTTCTTTTGGAAGGCCAGATCCGGTTAATGAATTTTCTGAAAAGCTAAAGTCTTCAGGCAATAGAGAAGAATGGCTGCAAGGAAGGAAAATTGAACCTAAAATGAGAACATTTGCACCAGTTGTCGCAAGAGGACAGGAAAAAGATGGAGTAAAATTTTGGGGCTTTGGAAAAACTGTCTATCAAGAGCTTCTAGGGTTTATTGCAGATCCTGACTACGGAGACATTTCAGATCCAATAAGTGGAAGAGATATAGTTGTAGATAAGATGACTCCTGCAGAAGCAGGAAATCAATTTGGTAAAACAACAATAAGAGTTAAGCCAAATCAAACTCCACTAACTGATGATAGTGAAATGCTAGAAAAAATATTTAATTCTCAAGTTGATTTAACAGAGTTATATAAAGAACCAACATACGACGAATTAAAAGATGCATTAGAAAATTATCTAAATCCATCTGATGATGAAGAAGAAGAACAAAAAGATGATAGTTCAGATAAAGGCAGTTCAACTTCAAATATCGAAGATGCATTTGATAAGCTATTCAACGATTAATTAAACAATCTTAGTGGGTGAGATGAAATTTCACACAAAGAATTAAAAGTCTTTAGAATCACTCTCTCATCTGCTTCATTAATCATAAGGAGTTTTCATGGTAGAAAAAGATGAGCTTGCTAGCGTCATAGCTGATGAACTAAACAAGCAGTTCAAGACACATCAGGTCGCGTATTTTTTAGATTCAAGTAATAAATCTCCAACAGATGTCAAAGAATGGATATCAACAGGATCTTCTATTCTTGACATTGCTATTTCTAATAAGCCTCGTGGTGGAATTGGAGTGGGTAAAATAACTGAGCTAAATGGTTTAGAAGGAAGCGGAAAGTCATTGGTTGGTGCGCATGTTTTGGCGAATACACAGAAGAAGGGAGGAATGGCTGTCTATATAGATACTGAATCTGCTGTTTCTCAAGAATTTCTTCAAGCAATCGGCATAGACATTTCAAAGATGTTGTATCTTCAATTGGAAACAGTAGAAGATATATTTGAGTCGATAGAACACATAATAACAAAAATAAGAGAATCTGACAGAGATAGAATTGTTACTATTCTTGTTGATAGCTTGGCTGCAGCTTCAACTAAGATTGAAATGGAAGCCGATTTTGATAAAGACGGATGGTCTACAGCAAAAGCTATAATAATATCTAAAGCAATGAGAAAAATAACACAGATGATAGCTAGACAAAAAGTTGCTTTAGTTTTTACAAATCAATTAAGACAGAAACTTGGTGTAATGTTCGGTGATCCTTGGACAACATCTGGAGGCAAGGCTTTACCGTTTCACGCGTCAACTAGAGTTAGATTAAAAAATGCTGGACAGATAAAAGATTCTAAGAAAAATACTATTGGAATTAAATTAAAAGCTCAAGTAATAAAAAATAGATTAGGCCCGCCATTGAGAACGGCAGAATTTATTTTATATTTTGATAGAGGCATAAGCGATTATGATAGTTGGTTGACTGTAATGAAAGATCATAAATTGGTAAAGCAAGCCGGCGCGTGGTATACATACAAAGACGCAGAAACAAATGAAGAAATAAAATTCCAATCTAAAACATTCGCAGAAAAATTAGATACTGATTCAGAATTAAAGGAAAAAATTTACAAGTTAATTTGTGACAAATCAATTTTAAAATATCAATCTGATAAATTAGGGTTAGATGATATCATTGAAACAGATAAAGTTGTAGATGAACTATAATAATTATCAGTCTTTATTACGAGAAGTAGAAGAAGAGCACAATCAAAGCAATAAAAACCCTCTAAATATAAATAGTAGAGTTTTATTAGTAGATGGATTGAATACTTTTATACGGGCGTTCGCTGCAAACCCTGCAATAAATGATGATGGAGTACATGTAGGCGGATTAGTTGGTTTTTTAAAATCACTAAGATACACAATATCAAAGCTTAAACCTACAAGGTGCATTATTGTTTTTGACGGAAAAAATGGATCTAACAAAAGAAGAAAATTATTTCCAGAGTATAAAAGTCAAAGAAGAGTAAAACAAAGGTTCAATAGAAATGTTGATTGGTCTACTTCGCCTGTCGATGAAGCACAATCAATGAGAATGCAAATGAGCAGACTAGTCAAGTATTTAGAGCAGCTTCCATTAACTTTAATTTCAGCAGATAACGCAGAGGCAGATGATATAATAGCTTATATATGCACAAATTTGCTAAAAGGCTCAGATAAAATAATAATGAGCACCGACAAAGATTTTCTTCAATTAGTTGATGACTCAATAAATATTTGGAGTCCGACAAAAAAACTTTTATATGATAAAGAAAAAATTTTTAAAGAATATGGATTGCATTCAAAAAATTTTATTATATACAAAATACTAGACGGAGATAAATCTGATAATATCGCAGGAATAAAAGGCGCGGGATTAAAAACAATTCTAAAAAATATTCCGCAGATGAATGAAGATAAAAAATTTACAGTTAAAGACTTAATAAATTTTATTAACAACACAGATAAAAAAATAAAACTTTTCGAAAATATTAGAAATAATTTTACGTTAATAAAGCGAAATTATTTGTTAATGCAATTAAAAAATGCTGATATAAGTAATTATAATAAATTAAAAATTCAAAATGTGTTGCAAGAAGAAATACCTAAGTTGATAAAATACAAATTTTCTGTAATATTTATGCAAGATAAATTATGGAGTCAAATTCCTAATATGGAATCTTGGATTACTGAATTTATAAAATTAGACAGGTTTGGAAAATTAAATGGATAAAAAATTATCTCAATTTGGTCATGGCTTTCAAATTAAATCTATAGTATGCTTAATCACAAAAAAAAATTTTATTGAACAGATTTTTGATATACTTGATGAAAAATATTATGATAATGACTCTTTAAAGTGGATAGTTAGTCAATGTAAAAAATATTTTCAAGAATATCAATCAAAGATAACTTTTGATGTGTTCAAAGCAAATATAAATTATATCAAAAATGATATATTAAAGGTATCAGTTTTAGAATCATTAAAAGAAGTTTATAAACATCTTGATGCCAACGATTTAGATTTCGTTCAAGACAAAACATTAGATTTTTTTAGAAATCAAAAATTAAAAAACGCGATAATAGAATCTGTAGATATTCTCGAGAGAGACGGTGATATAGAAGGAATAAAAAAGATAATTGATGAAGCAATGAGTGCAGGACTTGAAAGAAATTTTGGTCATAAATATTTCGAAATGATAGAAGACAGATATAGTGAAATGGCTAGAGAAACAATTCGAACTCCTTGGGATATAATAAATGATTTAACTCAAGGAGGCATTGGAAAAGGAGAATTGGGCGTCATTGTTGCGCCTGCTGGAGCTGGAAAAACATGGCTTTTATCTAAAATAGGATCTGAAGCATTAAAAAATCAAAAAAATATAGTGCATTTTACGCTTGAATTGAACGAAGCATATGTTGGATTAAGATACGATAGTATTTTTACAGGAATCCCGAATCAGAATTTAAAATATCATAAAGATAAAGTATCAGAAAAATTAGAAAAATTAGGAAACGGGAAATTATTAATAAAATATTTCCCAACAAAGACGGCATCAATTCATACTTTTAGCGCGCATTTAAAAAGATTAACAGCAATAGGAGAAAAAATAGACTTAGTTATAATAGATTACGCAGATATAATGAGAGATATAGGCAATGCAAAAGAAGTGCGTCATCAACTGGGAAATATTTATGATGATCTTAGAGGGCTAGCTGGAGAAATTGAAGTTCCAGTGTGGACTGCTTCGCAGACAAATAGATCAGCGCTAGATGATGATGTTATAGAGGCTCAAAAAATATCAGAGAGTTATCAAAAAGTAATGACTGCTGATTTTGTGCTATCTCTTTCTAGAAAGATGGAAGATAAGGCACAAAGTACGGGAAGATTTCATGTTATAAAAAATAGATTTGGCCCAGATGGATTAACTTATCCAGCTAAAGTTAATACAAATACAGGACAAATAGAACTATACGAATCTGATTCTCTGGATGGAAAGACTCAGCAGAAAAAAATAGATAACAGAGACAATATCACAAGAAAAATGTTAGCAACAAAATATAAAGATTTAATACAATGAAAACAGCATTATATTTATTAGTGTTGCGATTAGGAGAGAAAAATTATGTCAACATTTAGGTTATCAGAAAATTTTATAAATAAATATAAAAGAAAGAAGCCACCATTTGGTTTTAACGGATTGGGTGAGCTTGTTTATATGAGAACGTATTCTCGTATAAAAGAAGACGGAAAGAATGAGCGTTGGTGGGAGACAGTCAAACGAGTAGTCGAAGGAGCTTATACGATGCAGATGAACTGGATAAATCATCATCAGCTCGGATGGAATCCCTGGCAAGCGCAGCGTTCTGCTCAAGAAATGTACGACAGAATATTTTATATGAAATTCTTGCCACCTGGAAGAGGATTATGGGCAATGGGAACTCCCATCACAGAAGAAAAGGGATTATACGCTGCCTTAAATAATTGCGCATTTGTATCGACGTCTACAATTAAAGATGACTACGCAAAACCGTTTACTTTTTTGATGGATGCATCTATGGTCGGTGTAGGAGTTGGATTTGATGTTAAGGGCGCAGGAGAAATAATAATCAAAGGAGACAATAAAGATAGAGATTCAGCAATATATGAGATTCCAGATACAAGAGAAGGCTGGGTTGAATCTCTAAGAATGTTATTGGAATCGTATTTTCATAATACTGCTTCTGTGAAATTTGATTATTCAAAAATAAGACCGGCTGGAGAACCAATAAAGGGATTTGGAGGACTTTCTAGCGGTCATGAGCCATTAAAAGAAATTCATGAAGAAATAAGCAAAGTATTAGAAAAAAATTCTGGAGCACCGATATCAGCGACTACTATTGTTGATATAATGAATCTTATTGGTAAATGTGTTGTGGCTGGAAACGTTAGAAGAACTGCTGAAATTGTATTTGGCGATGCATTTGATGAAGAATACATGGATTTAAAAAATTATAAAGTTAATCCGCATAGAGAAAGCTACGGGTGGACATCGAATAATTCTGTCTATGCAGAGCTTGACATGAACTATGATGACGTATGCAAAAGAATAGCAGATAATGGCGAACCAGGATTTGCATGGCTAGAAAATATGCGAGGATATTCTAGAATGAAAAATGGGAAAGATAACAAAGACCACAGAGCTGCTGGCGGGAACCCATGTCTAGAACAAACACTAGAGTCTTATGAATTATGTTGCTTAGTTGAAACATTCCCAAATAATCATAAGAATTTAGATGATTATTTATTAACGCTTAAGTACGCGTATCTTTATGCAAAAACAGTTACATTGGGAAAAACACACTGGTCAGAAACTAATCGAGTAATGTTAAGAAATAGAAGAATTGGATGTTCTGTTAGCGGTGTGGCGCAATTTATAACAAAAAATGGACTTGGAAAGCTGAAATGCTGGCTAGAGAGTGGCTACGATCATATTCAAGAATTAGATAAAAAGTATTCTGATTGGCTGGCTGTGCCTCGATCAATTAAGACTACATCAGTAAAGCCATCAGGAACTGTCTCACTTTTAGCCGGTGCAACGCCAGGTTTGCATTATCCTGAATCAAGATTTTATATACGAAGGATAAGAGTGTCAAAACATTCAGAATTGCTCAAGCCTTTAGAAAAAGCGGGATATAAAATCGAGCCTTGTTTTGGGTCAGAAAATTCAACTGTTGTTGTAGAAATTCCTGTTGATGTTGGTGAAGGAATAAGAACTGCAAAAGATCTTACTATATGGGAACAATTTTCACTGGCAGCTTTTATGCAAAGACATTGGGCTGATAATCAAGTAAGTTGTACTGCAACTTTTGATCCAATAAAAGAAGGAGAGCAGCTGCCTTACGTCTTAAATTATTTTCAATATTATTTGAAAGGAATATCGTTGCTACCTCGCCACGATCTTGGCGCGTATAAACAAATGCCTTATGAAGCAATAAATGAAAAAAACTATAAAAAAGAAATGTCAAATATAAAAAAACTATCATTTGGAACTATTGAAGGAGAAGAAGCACAAGTTGAAAAATTCTGTGATGGCGATTTTTGTGATGTTGATTTAATCGAAAAAAAATAAAAAAAATATGTACGCGTATAAAGAATAATGTGTATATTCTAATCAATAATATGATTATATATCAAAAAAGTCTTTTTCAAACTTTTTTGTTACGGGAATTTTAATATATAATATAAAAACAGAGGTTACAGATGAAAAGTTATGATTGCTATATAGCAAGTGGGTGGTTCAACCCAGAACAAGCAAGAGATCTTGAAAACATAAAAAAAACTCTAGATACGCTAGACGTGAAATATTTCTCGCCAAAAGACGAAATATTATGTGGTCCAACTGCAACAATAGCAGAACAAGACGAAGCATTTAAGGCAAATGTTGAAACGATCGATAATTGCAGATTTGTTGTGGTAAACACTAGAGATAAAGATCTTGGAACAATATTTGAAGCAGGCTATTCTTACGCAGTGAAAACACCAATAATATATTATTGTGAAGGATTACGAGGAAATTTTAATATAATGCTTAGTAGAAGCGGAGCTGCTGTTGCCACATCAGTTGAAGAATTATCGATACATGTAGAGGGCATCATGTCTAATGATGACTACTACGTCGAATATAAAGGATACGTAGAATAATGAATGGAAAATTTAAAAAATTTACAGATAAAATCTACACGTTAAAAGCGTTAACAAGATATAATAATAAATTCAAAATCATATCAGAGTCTGTTGCTGAGCATTCATTTTTTGTTGCAATTTTTGTGCTTAAGCTGCATGAAGAATATGAATTCAATCTTGAAACAGCTTTATCAATGGGATTAATTCATGATATTCCTGAACTTCATTTATCAGATATCACGCATGATGTTAAAAGAAATTTTCCCCAAATAGAAAGTGCAGTGCTTGACGCTGAGCATATTGTCATGAACACAATTTATCCTAAATGGGCTGCTTTATTCTATCAATTAGAAGATGATCAAGATTCTGTTGAATCTTTAATCGTTAAATTAGCAGACAATTTAAGTTGCGTTCAATACACGAATGCAGAATTGGGATTAGGAAATTCAGGATATATGAAAGACGTCTATAACAATTCATCTGAAAGAGTAAAAAAGATAGAGAAAAAATTAGAAAAATATAGGAGAAAACAAGATGCCAATTAATAATAGTTTAGAACCAGTCAAGCTTCCTGCTTCGCTAGGGTTGAATGAGAAGATAAACACAGAATTCATAGATCATTTAGACGTGATCAAAGTGACACTTACAAATTCACCATCGTTTGATGATTTGTGTGATTATCTACCAGCATTTGTTTCAGCAACATGGGCAGAAGAACCGTTTCATTTGAAAGATCTTGCAGATATAGAAAAAGCAGAAATAATTCATAAGATATTTATGGGAAAATTATTGCCAACAGCTCTTGAGACGATAGGATTAACATTCGTTCTTGAAGGAATCGATACACAATTTGTTACGCACTTATGCAGACATAGAACTTTCAGCTTATCTGCGCAATGCACAGGAGACAGAAATCAGAGGAATGATGCTGCAGTTGTCCCAGGACCTGTTTTAAATTCTCCTGAATATCTTGAAAGATGGAAGAAGATTGTTAATGATTCAAAACAGCTTTACGCTGATATGGTTGATAGCAATAAAATATCAATAATGGATGCAAGACATATTCTGCCAAAATGTCTGAAGACATTCTATTTTGTTAGAGGAAATATAAAAGATATCTTAGGATTTATTAGACAGAGAATAGATAAACAGATACAGCCAACAGAAGATAACGTCATTGCTTACATGATGTGGCTAGAGATTCTTAAAGAATATCCTGTCTTGGTTGACATAATAGATATACATACACCTGCTAGATATTATATAAATACTGCACGAACAGGAACAGGAACAAATCTATATTATCCCGATAAAGATTCAGATCTCTTTGACTATAATGAAGATGATTTTCTTTATAAGTGCACAAGAGATGAGTTGAATGGAACAGAAGGAGACGGAAAAGAAAGTACATTTTCAGAGATAATTAATTATGTTGACTCTGAAATAGAGCATATAAGAGAACAAGCATATATTGAATACCCATTTTTGAAAGATGGATAAACTTAAAGAAATATTTAAAATACAAAAAAAGTTTACTGAACACTTTTTCAGACAGAAATTTGACTTAAGCTTAGATGAAATAAAAGATTCAAAAGAGCTTAAGATTAAATGGAACAAAGAATACATTTTATCTCTTATAGTAGAAGCAACAGAGATATTGAATGAAATTGACTGGAAGATGCACAGAACAAAGCACGTTGATTCTGATGATGAAAAGATACTAGAAGAAAGTATTGATATGCTTAAATATTTACTGGGATTGTTTATAATAAACGGATTTACTGTTGATGATATATACAATATGTTCATGAAAAAATCGGAAATTGTTGAAAAAAGATTTGAAAAGGAGTCGAAAAGTGAGAGCACTGCCAAAAGTTCAATCAATAAGTAAAGAGATAATAAATCCAGCTCCAGATAATTATGAGGCATATTTGTATAGTTTCACAAATAAGATTAACGGAATGATGTACGTTGGATATCATAAAGGAGCACTAGATGGCACGTATCATCATAGCAGCAAAAATAAAGATTTTATAAAAATATATACAGATTCTGACCCTGTATTTATATACAAAGTGTTAGAATATGGAACTACTGAACTAATGAAGCTAAAGGAGCACAGAATCTTGGAAGAAAACAACGCAAAAGACAATTCACTTTTTTATAATAATCACAATGGCTCGCCGCAACACAAGGCTTTACGATTGGCAGAAGTAATAAAACTTAAAGACGAAATTATAGACGGAAAATATAATGATGGAAAAAGACCCATTGAAGATCTCGTAGTCTTAGAAAAATTCCAAGCAAGATGCGAAGATGATGGGAGTCATCAGAGAGCCATAAGAGAAAGAATTGATGATGCGGGAGGAAATACAGACGAGTGCGATCCAATAGTAATTTATGCAGGAAGAGGTGAAGACGGAGCAGACTTAATAGGCGACGGAAATCACACGTTGTGGGCGGCAAATTCATCAAAGAAAGCACATGAGTTGACAGTTGCAATGATACCAAAAGAAAGACATAAGAATTTAACGCATTTAGAATTAGAAACTGTTAGTCTTTATCTGAATCCAGAACCAAAAAAAATAAAAAAACCCTCAGATAACAACGATTGGGTAAGACTTCTAGTTAGGCAACGCGAAGAGAGCGGAACACCAGTTAATAGTGAGTCTAATAGAGAAACGTTAACAGAAGCAAATATTACAAAATACAGACAAAAAACTATTATAAAAAAAGCAAATCAAGTTGTATCTGAAAATAAAGCTAAAGCTAGCGGGCAAAAATTTTGCAGTTATGCTGCAGAGCCATACAGACAAATGATGAAAAAAAGAGTAGAGCAAAACAGAACTAGAGATCAAATTTGTTTTTCTCTTCAATCTAAATCTGATAAAAACTTTGATTGGATAAAAATTAACAAAGAAGTATTCGCTAATATGACATTTGACAAAAACGATGGCTGGATGCCTATAAAGCCTAACATAAAAATAATAATACATCATACAAAGTATGAATACGAAGATAGCTGGAAAACAGAATGGCAGCCACATCAAATAAATAAGTGCAAGGCGTTTCTAAAACCGTTAGGCTTTAATGTTACTTTTGAGGAAATGCAAACAACCGTTCCAAATGCGATTAAATAGTTCGAAAAAACTATGTACGCGTATTAGATTTATGTGTATATTCTAAATGAAATTATAAAAGGAGTCAATTAGTGACAAAAAATGAATTAATCAAAAAATTCAAAAATTGTGAATCATGTGATTTATGCAAATTAGAAAAAAATGATGAAAGATTAGTTCCTCACGGATTTATCTCATCTAATTTTATGATGATAGGAATGTCGCCAACACATACTGCTGAAAAATTAACATACTTTTTTGAAAATTATGACAAGCATCCGTACAACAAGACGTATTCTCTTCTTGATAAATTGTTTGCAAATTTGAATATTGACTTTGATACAATGTGGAAAACAAATGTGCAAAAATGTATGGACAATAGCAATGACTTTAACGAAGAATATTTTAAAACATGCTATAAGGAAAATTTAACAGAAGAAATAAAAACAGTAAATCCAAAAGTAGTATTTCTTTTAGGCGCAAAAGTCGCTGACTTGTTTGATGTAAAAGATATCGGAAAGCTAGTGTACAATGATGAATTCAAATGCATGATGATTAAAATATATCATCCAAGCTATTCATTGAGAGGCGGAATATCAGCCGATGATTACGAAAATCATCTAGAAAACTTAAAAGACGATATGAAAAAAATAATTTCAAAAACATCTTACGTAAATTTGCATCATCATAATCAATTCTCGTTTAGAGATGCCGTAGGAACAGAAAGAGATATCGCAACAAGATTAAATGAATTAAAAATACCTGGTTTTTCTTTGACAAATCATGGAAATATGAATGCGTATTTAAGACAATATAACGCATGTCAAAAATACGGAATAAAGCCGATATTTGGAAACGAGATGTATTATACGCCATTTCTTGACGAGCTAAAACCATTAATACATTCTAAAAAAGACGAAGACATTCAAAAGAGAAAAGCACTAGCAAAAAGCACATTTCATATTACAATGCTAGCAAAGAATTTTAAAGGATTCAAAAATTTAGTTACTTTGACTAATAAATCGTGGAAAGACAATTTTTATAAATTCCCAAGAATTAATCATGACTTGATTGATGAGCATAAAGAAGGATTAATAGTTCTATCCGGATGTCCCGGTGGATACATACCTGTTCAGCTGATAAAAGGAAACAAAGAAGAGGCATATTCAACAGCAAAAAGATTTAAGAAAGTATTTGGCGATGACTTTTACGTTGAATTAATGTTTACTAAATATTCAAAACAACAGAAACTAAATGATAAGTTGATTGAAATGGCAAAAGATTTAGATATTAAGACTGTTTTAACTGTCGATAGTCACTATATAAATCCTGAAGACTACATTGTTCAACAAATAATCTGGACAAACAATGGATTAAGATTAGATTATAAAGATTTAAATGATCCTGCAATGAGTAAAAATGTAAAAACAACATTTGATACTGACGATCTATTTATAAAAGATATAAAATATCTAAACGATGTAGATCTTCCTAGACTTAAAAATGATTATATGACTAATGATATCTTTTCTGAAAGCATTAATAACATAAACGAAATATTCTGCAAAATAGAATCATACGAGCTAGACTCGAAATTAAAGATACCAACAATGTATGAAAATTCTGAAACAAAATTTAAAGAGCTCATATTGCAAGGAATAGAAAATAGAAAAATAGAAACAACGGGTGAATTTAAAGACAGATTAAAAGAAGAAATGTCGATCATAACAGACTTAGGATTTATTGATTATTTTCTATGTATATATGATATCATTGATTGGACAAAACGAAATTATGGAGTAAATTCAGTAGGAGTTGGAAGAGGATCAGCGGCTGGATCTATTGTTAATTATCTATTAGGAATAACAGATCTTAATCCGCTAGATTACGAAATGTTGATATTTGAAAGGTTTCTTTCTCCAGGAAGAAAAGACTTAGTAGACATTGATACTGATTTTGCTCCTACAGTTAGACCAAAAGTATTTGATTATGTTATTGACAAATTTGGAAGAAATAATGTTTCTCAAATAGGAAATTATCAAACGATAAAGCTCAAAATGGCGCTTCAAGATGTCTTGAGAACAATGAATATTCCTCACGCAGATGTCCTAAAGGTGACGAAATCTATAGGCATAATACCTGAAGATCTAGAGGTTATGCCAGTAGAAGACATAAGACATCTATTCAAGCCTTTAGATTCTCTATTGAACAAATACCCAAAAATTGGACCTATGGTTGATAGATTAAAAGGACAAATAAGAAGTGTCGGGCAGCATGCTGCAGGTGTTTTAATTTCAAATGTTAATCTTTCTGAAAATATTCCTCTTGTGAAAACATCATCAAAAACTGTAGTAACTGCAAATACTGAAGGCGGTGATTTTCATGAATTGACTAGCCTCGGATACGTCAAATATGATTTTCTTTCTTTGAACACATTAGATCAAATCATTTATGCGCTAGCTTTAGTCAAGAAAAATCACAGTATAGATATTGACTGGGACACGCATGAAATAGATAGTGACAAAGAAATATACAAGATATTACAAAAAGGCGACACATACGGAATTTTTCAATATTCTTCAGAATTAGCAACGGGATATTTAAAAAAAATGCAGCCAACTGATTTTGATGATTTGGCAATTTCTTCTGCATTGCTAAGACCTGGTCCGCTTGATACAAAAATGCACATAGAATATGCTGATAGAAAAAATGGATTAAAAGACTGGAAAATAGAAGATAAATTAATGCCAATTTTAGGGCCTACATTAGGAATAATTATTTATCAAGAACAAATTTTAAGGATAAGCCAAGAACTCGCAGATTTTACAAAAGAAGAAGCAAATGTTTTTAGAAAAGCTTTGGTGAAATATGAGAGATCTGTTGAGCACGAAAAGAAAAGAAGAGCAAAAGTTAATGAATTCGCAGACAAGCTGATAAAAGGGATGTCAAGATATATGACAGAAGAATCAGCAAAAGAATGGTGGAAAAAAATAGAAGCATTCGCAAGATATGGATTTAACGCAGCGCATGCTTATTCTTATGCAGTCTCTTCATACAGACAAATGTACTTAAAATATTATTTTCCTAAAGAATTCTATGTTGCAGGATTTAATACAGAAGTGATAAGCGAATACAAAAGAATCGCAAACAGTATCATGAGGCATCCTGCAAGAAGAATTGATTACAAGACTATGCGAGTAGAAGAAGAATATTTTATTAATTTATTGCGACCGTGCTTAAAAATCATGAATAGAAACTATATAGTTCATGAAGATTCAATTATTCCAGGAATAGCAAAGCTTAAATGGATGACTAAAGATTCTTATGACTTATTACAAGATAATCTAACAGATGAGCATTTGAGTAATTTTGATAGTCTTATTTCTGCGACATACACAACAAAAAATAAAGCAGGAAAAGAAGTAAATAAAAAAGTATTATCTAAAAAAGTATTTGAAGCACTCGCGTATTCTGGCGCGCTTGATTATTTTGATATTGAAAGAAATGATATGATTAAAACTTTTAACAAAAAGAATAATGCAAAAGTTGAAGAAATCGGCGACAAACTAGACAAAATAAAAAAAGAAACTAACATAGTTGGATTTTCTACAGATGAATTTGAATTTTTTCAATCTGCAAGAAAAGAGGTGTTATCTATGACTAAATTTAAAGGAAACATTCTTGAATTATCAAAAAGAGAATGGGGAAAGTGCGCAGATTTGATTAAGCTAACAAAGGTTAAAAGTAAAAAAACTAAAAATGGAAAACCATACAGACTTTGTGAAGTAAGCATTTTATCGAATGATTTTTATCCAATTTTTGTATGGAATAATAATATGGAATTAAAAGTAGGAGAATATTATATTGCTTTACTATCTAAACAAAATGGTTTTACTAATATGTTTAAAGCAAAAGAATTTAATTTTGATTAGGAAATAAAATGGACAATATAAACTTTAAAAAATATGATGTTTTAAGGGGCAAAAAAATATATGTTGATGGTGGCGATTTTGCAGGAAAAACAACTTTTCAAACAAATCTTAGAAAATTTGCAATAGAAAGTGATGTATTCGTCAATGATAGAACATGGATATCATCTTATGTCTACGCAAAATATTTTAATAGAGATTATTGCAATCTAGACATAATTAAAAAAAGATTTTATGATGATATCAACAGCAACAAAGGCATTTATGTTATACTTGTTCCGACTGAAGATGAAATAAAAATGAGAATGAATAAGAGAGAAGAAGATTTTATTGATGACAAAGATATACAAGGAATACATGACGAATATTTGAATTTTTATAAAAATCACAGACATTATTCAAACATATACTTATTGCAACAATCAAATCCTGAAGATTATTTTAGTTTGCAATTAGAGTCTTTATGCAAAAATTATGGAAATTCTCAATTAAATTACGATTATCATATTTTATTACATACATTAGAACAAGATTGTGAACTAAAATATAAAAAATATTCAGAGATATTTAGTTACAAATTTACTTACACCTTTAATTCTTTGTTTGATTTTGATGTTAAATTTGGGAGAGGAATCTCGTCTATAGTGAAAGGTGGCGAAATAGAAGACAACACAAATAAATTATATTTACAAGAAGAACCAGAGAGACAAATAGCATTAAATCAATTAAAATTTAATACTCAAATAAATATAGAAAAATTTGGAGATTCTGTTGAGTCTAGAAGATTAATCGCGCATAGTGATTCTTGCATGTCTTTTCTTCAATTTCAAATAAGAGAAGATTCAATTTATATTAATGCGATTTGGAGATCATCTGATGTAAAAAAGATGCTTCCTGCTGATTTTAAAACTCTTCATTATATAATATACGAATATTTATTATGGATCAAGAAGTACAAAAACACTGCTGAAAAAAATATAATTCTTGATATCCAACTCAACAATTGTCATATTTTTAGTTAAATGCCAAATTACAAAAAATTTTTTAAAAAAATCTTAAAAGACGCAGAAGAAATGTCAACGTGCGCAAGAGTGCGAGTTGCATCACTGATTGTCAAGGACGGAAGAATAATATCAACAGGGTGGAATGGCGTGACCTCTGGGAAAACTCATTGTAGAGATTTTTTTCATAAACAAGACGTAGTCAAAGATATAATAGGATACGCTGATCATCATAGATTTTCTGAAAAAAATGAGATACACGCCGAACAAAACGCAATAGGATTCGCTTCAAGAAATGGATTATCAACAAAGAATTCAGATTTATACATTTCTGTGTCACCATGCATATATTGCGCAAAATTAATTTGGGCAGCAGGAATAAAAAATGTATATTATATAGAAGAATATGATAGAAGTACTGAAGGAATAGAATTCTTAAGAGAAAATAACATAAAGTGTGAGGAATTAAAATGAATACAAGCAATGGAAGTCAAACACTTGATTTATCAAAATCAGAAACGTTAACGTGCGAAGATTGTGATAATAGACTTTTTATACAATCATTCGTAATAAAAAGATTATCTGCAATTGTATCGCCAACAGGAGAAGAGGCAATAATACCAGTACAGGTTTACAGTTGCGGAAATTGTGGAAAAGTACCTAAAATATTTGCTAAAGACTTAGAATAAATCATGCCAATATATGAGTGGCACTGTACAAATTGTGGCACTGAAAAAGAAACGCTACAGTCTATGAACGATCCGGCACCGTTGTGTCCAAGATGCTGCTATAATCCAGATAAGCAGGACAAATACGAGAGAATGAAAAAGAAAATATCTAAATCAGGATTTAAGTTAAAGGGTGGCGGGTGGTTCAAAGATGGATACTCAAAACCACAAAAAGGCTCGGGCTGAACAATTAAGAGGCCCTCAGGTAGAGGAAAAAAATAAAATGGCACATATATCATATTCACAACTATCGATGTTCAGTGAATGTCCAAAACACTGGCAATTAATTTATATAGATAAGGCAAGTGTGTTTGAACCCAGCATTTATTTAGTATTTGGTTCTGCAATGCATACAACGCTACAAACATATTTAGATACAATGTATAGAGATACAATAAAGAGCGCAGATTCGCTAGATCTCCCCCAACTATTACAAAAAAATCTTTCAGAAGAATTTTTAAAATCAAAAAAGCAATGTGGAAAAAATCCTTGTACACAAAGTCAGCTAACAGAGTTTTTTCAAGATGGCGTGAACATCATAGATTTTTTTAAAAAGAATAGAAATAAATATTTTAGCAAAAAGTGGGAATTGCTTGGTTGTGAGTTTCCATTGAATGTTGAAATAAAAGGAAAGTTAAGATTTATAGGGTTCATAGACGTCATACTCAGAAACGTACAATCAGGTAGAATAAAAATAATTGACATAAAGACATCCACAAGAGGGTGGAGAGATAAAGAGAAAAAAGATAAAACAAAGACATCGCAAGTTCTTTTGTACAAGTACTTTTATTCGAAGAAATATAATGTGCCAATTAATACTGTTGATGTAGAATACTTTATAGTGAAAAGGAAGTTATGGGAGAATTCAGATTTTCCACAAAAAAGAGTACAATTATTTTCACCCGCATCTGGGACGATTAGCGTTAAGAGAACTTTAGATTCGTTATCTAAATTTGTTTTTGAAGCTTTTGATGAAGAAGGCAAAAAAATAGTAAAAGAACACGAGGCAACACCAAATAAGAATTCTTGCAGATGGTGTGAGTTTAATCAGACAAAATATTGTGACAAAGGAATAAAATGAAAAATTTTTCGATGGGACTGTTTTTAGATAGCATAATTAATAGAAATGACGTAGATAATATATTAAATGAAATAGCATCATGCAAAAAAGAAACAAGCGGTCGATTTATGCTAATATTGTTTAATGAAAACTTGACAGAAAATGAATTAAAATTATTCACAAAAAAATATAGCAATATTTTGTTTAATGCGCATACAAAATTTACAAAAAACAAAAATTTTAGAGTAGGATTCTTTATTGGTATTTCAGATTTTGGAATCACGAATTATGCATACAGATATGAAGGAGACATTTTTAAAGGATTCAAAGAATATAAAAATTTATTAAAACACACTAAACACAAGAATAGCAATGAATATCGCAATAGTCGGTTCAAGAAAATGGGCAGATAAAACAAAAATAAAAGATTTTCTTCATAAAATAAAAAAAGAATACGGAAAATCTGCTGTGATAGTTAGCGGAGGCTGCAGATTAGGCGCTGATAAATACGCAAAGAAATATGCGCTAGAATTTGATATGAAATATATAGAATTTCCGCCTTCTCACGAGAATCACAACATGTACTGCGTGCTTCCTCCATTTAAATATGGGAAACCTTACGCTGTTTGGCGATTTTTTGAAAGAAATCATAAAATTGCAGAGTATAGTGATATAGTTGCAGGATTTGTTCCTACAGGCGTAGAGTCGAACGGAACAATGAGTACAATAAATCATGCTAAAAAATTAAACAAAAAAACTTTAATTATTTCTTAGCAGTATATATTTATATACAAATGTTATGGAGATCAAAATATGAAGGTTACAACTAAATTAACTTCAATTAAAATAATAGAAGAAATATATAAAAATTTTAAATCTGATACTGTAAACACAAAGATGAGTTTACAAAAATTGGTGAATAGAACACTGTATCTTTACAGTAGAGATGAAGAATTTGAATCTTTATTAAACAACACAAATAATTTAAAAATAAGCGGAAGTGGCTTCTAATATGTCTAAAAAGAAAATATTATTAATGTCTGATGATTTGCGAATGCATAGCGGAATAGCAACAGTATCAAAAGATATTGTAATAGAAACTTCAGAAAAATATCATTGGGCTCAAATAGCCGGAGCAATAAATCATCCTGAAGAAGGAAAGGTCGTTGATATGACTGACGCGCTAAAGGGCGAAATGGGAATTAAAGATCCATATCTTAAGATTTATCCAATCAGCGGATATGGAAATCCAGATATATTAAGAGAGATTCTTAATATAGAAAAACCAGACGCAATTTTGCATTATACTGATCCCAGATTTTGGGTGTGGTTTTATCAAATGGAACATGAAATAAGAACTAAAATACCAATTTTTTATTATAATATTTGGGATGATCTTCCAGATCCGCTATGGAATGAAAATTTTTATAGAAGCTGTGATTTGCTTATGGCGATATCAAAACAGACTTATGGAATAAATAAGAGAATGCTTCCAGATTACGAAGATTGGCAAATAACGTATGTTCCTCATGGAATAAATTCTAAAAAATTCTTCGAAGTACATAAACAAAACAGCGCGTTTATGGAATTTGAAAATAAGTTTGAATTAAACAATTTTGAATTTAAAATTTTATATTCTAATAGAAATATACGAAGAAAGCAGCCAGGAGATGTCATTTTGGCATATAAGCACTTTATGGATCAGATTTCTGAAAAAGAAAGAAAAAAATGCGCATTAGTGTTTCATACAGCGCCAGTTGATGAAAATGGAACAGATTTAAGAGCAGTTTGCAGAAATATGATTCCAAATTATAATGTTATATTTACTCACGACAAAGGCGGAGCATTTGATGATATACAAATGAATTATCTATTTAATTCAATTGATGTTTATATAAATTTAGCGTCTAATGAAGGATTCGGATTAGGAAGTTGTGAAGCTCTTTCAGTTGAAAAGCCAATAGTTGTAAATGTGACAGGAGGATTACAAGACCAGTGCGGATTTAGAAAAATGCAGGGTAACGGAGAATGGGCATATTATGCTCCTGATGATTATGTAGCATACAAATCAAATCATGACGGATCAATGGGAGATCAACATGGTGAGTGGGTTAAGCCAGTTTGGCCAAGTAATATAAGTTTGCAGGGTTCTCCACAGACACCATATATATTTGATGATAGATGTCGATATCAAGACGCAGGAGACGCTCTAAAATTTTGGTATGACGCTGGACATGAAGAAAGATTAAGATGCGGAAAATTAGGACACAAATTTGTAAAAAATAAAAATGTTGCAATGGATTCAAAAGAAATGGGAAGAAGATTTATAGAAAGCATGGATACTGCATTTGAAAAATGGACGCCACGAGATCGATACACATTGGAGAAAATATAATGAAAACAGTCTTAATGACAGCGCCATTCAGCTCAAGGTCAGGATACGGAGATCATGCAAGATCAATATTTTATGCGTTAAATGATTCAAAAAAATATAATATTCACCTATGGGACGTTAGGTGGGGAGATACACCAAAAGATTTCTTAAAAAATGATATAGAAAGGCATCAACAAATATTAAACAGATTTTTAAGAGAACCAAAATTAGATTCGCAACCAGATATATACATTGATATACGAATTCCTAATGAATTTGAAACATTTGGAAAGTATAATATCGGAATAACTGCAGGGATAGAGACGACAGCAATCTCACATAAGTGGATTGAAGGATGCAACAAAATGAATTTAATAATAGTTCCTTCGCAGCATTCAAAGAACAGTATTGTTTCAACTGTTTTTGACAAAATAGAAAATCTCCCCGATGGATCGCAGAAAAAATCAGGAGAAGAAAGAGTTACGACGCCAGTAGAAGTTGTTTTTGAAGGGACAGACGAGGAAATTTATAAACCATTAAAAGTAGGTGAAATAGAAAGATCTTTTTTAAATTATATGAACGACACTGTTGCTGAAAAATTCGCATTTCTATTTGTCGGACAATGGGTTAAGGGCGGCTACGGAGAAGATAGAAAAGATATATTTAAATTAATAAAAATATTTTATGAAACATTTGCTAACTTAAAGAAAAAGCCAGCACTTATATTAAAAACAAGTGGAGCTTCATTTTCAATACTTGACTTTAATGACTGTAGAGATAAAATAAACAGCATAAAATCAAATTTTCCAAGTGACTGGTCTTTGCCGAACGTATATTTGCTTCACGGGTCATTGTCAGACGAAGAAATGAATCTTTTGTATAATCATCCTAAAATAAAAGCACTTGCTTCATTTACGCACGGAGAAGGATTCGGAAGACCATTGCTTGAAGCAACAATGGTTGGCCTTCCTGTAATATGCTCAAAATGGTCAGGTCCTATTGATTTTTTAGATGAAAGATATGCAAGCCTAATAGACGGATCACTAGAGAACGTGCCAAAGTCTGCAGTTTGGGAAGATATTATTATTCCTGAAAGCAAATGGTTTTGCATAAACGAACATGATGCGTACAAAAAGCTTAAAGATTTTACTGAAGAAATTTTTTCTCTTAAAGAAAAAGCCAAATCTTTAATGAAAATTAATAGAGAGAAATTCACATTAAATAAGATGTCTTCTTTAATAAATGAGATAATAGACAGACATATAGGTGGAGAGGCGTCAAAACCAAGCTTGTCATCTTTAAAGCTTCCAAAACTTAAAAAAGCGGAAAATAAAGACTCAAATAATAAATTTAAATTGCCAAAACTAAAAAAGATATAAACATGGAAATAGTAAGCAATTGTACAATATGTTCAGAACATGAATTATACGTTATAAAAAATGAATATCAAGATTTAATGCAGTGTCTTAATTGTGGCTTTTCAACAACTGACAAATTTTCTGGAACAAAAGAAGATTGCGAAGAATATAAAAAACTCTCTGATGAAATGAAAAGCTGGGCAAAAGAATCAAATAGAAGAATATGGATACCTGGAATGCTAACATTGCCAAATGGCATGATCTTTCCTATAAATAAAAATGATAAAATGAAATGGTCTTTTGCAAAAATGGTTGAGATAGATCAAAGTGAAAAAGAAAATTATAAAAAAGATGATGGCGGATTTTATGAAAAAAGATATGATACTGATAATTGTAAGATATATGATACTTTTCATGACTGCTTAAAAGAAATAGAAGCTTCAATAAGATCAGAAAATGAAAATCAAAAAAAGATAAAATTACCAAAATTAATTAAGAAATAATATGAGAATAAAATACTCTCACGTTAGTAATATAATAAGTACTGAAAGAATTGGATCAAATTTTAACGTGATTAGACCTGGAATGATTTTGCAATTTTTGTATTCTGCTCCAAAAATTTATGATAAAACGCCTATGATACTGTTTCTTTATTATGATTCAATGACTAAGCTGTCTCACGGAATTAATCTAAATTATTTAACAAAATATAAACTAAAAAGATTTTTTAATCAATTAGGAAAAGAAATCTTAATTACAAGACAAGATCCAAAAATTAGAGGAGGAGACGAATCTACTGTTCTTACTGAAAGATACATAAGAGCTAAATTTAGACACAGAGGCGCAGCAGCAAAATCAGAAAGAAAAATTGTATATGAAAAAATAATAAAAGACAAATTAATTATTACAGATGATGTTTATAGAACGTATAAAAGAAAACATATGAAAAGCTTAAGAACTGTTAACTACGAATTTAAATAATATGAAAATTTCTTATTCTATTTTAACTCATAATGAAGCAGAATCTCTTATGAATCTTATAGATTTTCTTGTTGAACATAAAGACGATGAAGATGAAATAGTAATACTTGATGATCATTCTGACAATGAAGACACAAAGAAAATATTAGACGCGACTGTTTCAATCTATGAAATAAAATTCGAGCAAAGGCACTTATTTAAAGATTATGCAGGTCAAAAAAATTATTTGAGAAAAATGTGTTCAGGCGATTATATTTTTAATATAGATGCTGATGAAATGCCAAATAAATATTTGATAAAAAACATAAAAGAAATTTTAGAAATTAATAAAAAAACAGATCTATATTTTGTTCCAAGAGTAAATACAGTCAAAGGAATAACTAGAAGACATATCGAAACGTGGCAATGGAATGTCAACGAAAAAGGCTGGATAAATTGGCCAGACTGGCAAGGAAGAATATGGAAAAATAGAAGCAATATATTTTGGAAGAATGAAGTACACGAAATACTCAGCGGATATCAAGAATATTCAATGTTTCCAGAAGAAGAAAAATTTTGTTTCTATCATCATAAGACGATAGAAAGACAAGAGCAACAAAATAAGTTCTACAGCACAATATGATAAAAATAAAATTATTAGAGCGTGATATACATAGAAATGAGACGACATTTAGACCATTTGTCAACGCGATAAACGAGCTAAAAGATGTAGGAATAGAAATAACAGATTCAGAAGATTATGATTTTGCATTTGTAGGACAAGCAAGCATAATTGATAAAAAAGTTTCATTATCTCAATCAATAGAAAAAGGTATTAGCTTTATAGATAAAATAACAGGTGATTATATAATTGTTGATGGTCAAGATTCAACTTCTTTAATTGGAACAATAGATGTATTTAGAGAATCAAGCGCGAAATTATTTCTTAAAAATTCGTATTTAAAAGATTTTAACTTGTATAAAGAAAAATGGGTAAATGGAAGAATATATTGGGGAAAAGGAAATTACTGCGTTCCAGATATAGACAGTTTAAAACAAAAAATGAAACTAACGGGATGCAATTGGATCAGCACGATAAATCCAAAATGGTACGATTACAACGCGAATAACAAAAAATTTGATGTCTCTTGCATGTTCAGCTATCCAACAAAAGAACCCGTTTACGAACATGAAGTTTGCCAAACAGACTATTACGACGCGCATCGAGGCGATATTTTAAAAAAATTAGGAAACAAATATAATATTATAAAATTAAAAAATGGCGAAAAAATTCCTATCAATGAATATTACAAAAATATGTACGAATCAAAAATAATTTTAGCTCCGCTTGGATACGGAGAGATGGCGCCAAGAGACATAGAGGCAGCAATGTTTGGATCAATATTAATGAAAGATGACATGAGTCACATAGACACAATTCCCAATATATATTATCCAAACAAAGTAGGCAGAGAGCCTGCAACATACATTAATATTAATTATGATTTATCTGATTTCGAAGAAAAGATTGATTTTGTGTTATCAAAATATGATGATATGTTGCCATTTCTAGTTGAAAATATGAGAAAGTTAATAAATGAATCTTTTACTAATGAAAATTTATCAATTCATATGCACAAAATATTTTCAAATCTAGATTGCATAGAGATAGAAGAACAAGAATGAAAATACTTGCCATAGTTCCAAATGAAAAACATGATTTCTTAGCAGCTAGTATAGTAGAAGGACTCAAGAAATACGATATTGAATTATATTTTACTGATATCGGTAACGGAGCTGATGAAGATAAAATCATAACAGACATTGAATTTTATAACCATGCAAAGGATTGTGATTTGGTATTAGCCTTTTTTAGCAAAAGAAGAGATCCAAGTCCAAAATATTATTTATTAGAGAATATAAATATCTGGAATAAAGTCGCGTATATAGATGGAAGCGAATATAATTATACAGCGCACAAGGGAGAGACTGACATATTGTTGCATCCTTTGTTCGAAGAAAGTGCCAGATGGTATTTTAAGAGAGAATGTCTGCAAGAACATATTGATAAAGGAATTATTCCTCTCCCATTTGCATCAGTTGATTCAGACTTTAGTAATTTGTCAGAAGTTTCTAAAGATATCGATGTCCTTTGTGCGTTTGGGCACACAAACACGGGACAAAGAAAAGAAGCAGTGGCATCATGTGAAGACTTAAAGTCTGAAGGATACAATATTATAAATCAAGCTGTGTCAAATTATTCAGATTGCTTAAATAGATCTTGGATCACAGTTGATGCATTTGGAGGAGGCGAGTGTAATGCGAGAGCGTTTGAAGTAATGGCAAATAAAAGCTTACTATTCATGGAAAAACATAATATTGTTTTTCCATATTTAATTGATGGAGAGCATTATATCATCTGGGAAGACAGCGAAGACTTAAAAAATAAATTGCGATATTATCTGAATAATAAAGAAAAGATTAGCACGTTAATAGACAGTTCATATAAGAATGTTTTAAAAAATCATACATCTGCTAAAAGGGTTGAATATATGTTTAAAGTTATAGAAGGAAGCGATTGGAGGACAGCATTAAAATGAAAATATTAGTCACAGGAGGCGCAGGTTTTATTGGCACAAATTTGATAAAAAGATTGATAGAAGATGGGCATAAAGTATCATCACTAGATAACTATTCGACAGGATTCAAAAGAAATGAACAGGAAGGCTGTCAATATTTTGATATAGATATATCAGAAATATCTGATTATTCATTTTTCATGGATAAACCCGATGTAATATTTCATTTAGCAGCTTTGGCTAGAATACAACCATCTTTAAAAAAACCAACAAAAACAATTCATAATAATTTTATTTCAACTTTAAATGTTTTGGAATATGCCAGAAATACGAAATCTAAAGTTATTTATTCAGGTTCAAGCACAGTTCATCATGGCTTATATGGGAGTCCTTACGCGTGGTCTAAATATGGCGGAGAACAATTGTGTGAACTTTATAGTAAAGTCTACAATGTTAGCACAGCAATTGCTAGATTTTATAACGTTTATGGCAAGCATCAACTTGAAGATGGTGAATACGCTACCATATTAGGCATTTTTGAAAGACAATTCAGAAATAATGAACCATTCACAATTGTTGGTGATGGCGAGCAACGTAGAGATTTTACACATATAGATGACATTGTAGATGCTTTAGTTTTAATATCTAAAAAAGAATTTAAAGGCGAAAAATTTGAATTAGGCAGAGGTAAAAATTATTCTATTAATGAAATTGCAGACATGTTTGATAAAAATTATCAAAGAATTACTTTACCTCAAAGATCTGGTGAGTACCCTTTTACTTTAGCTGATAATACTTTTGTAAAAAATAAGCTAGGGTGGAGTCCTAAAAAAAGAGTATCTGATTATATAAAAAGACTAGACATTAATAAAAAAGATGAAAAATAAAGTTATCATATTTGGGCCGTGGATAGGCGAGTTTAGTTACGAAATAAGCTGGTGGATACCAGAAATACGTTTTTTACGAAATAATAAATTTAAAGATTATCATTCTATTCATGTAGGATATATCGGAAGAGGCGGATTATATAAAGATTTTATTGATGAGTATATACCATTTACAGAAAAGCTACACGATAGAATTGATTCGCCAGATTGTCACCTATCAAGATGCAATGATGATCCAAGAAGCGGGCTTCAAATGCCACTTGATACATTAGAATATTTTAATAATATAGCAGATGATTATACAAAAAAAGGACATATTGTAGAAACTTATACTCCAATGGAAAATCCTATTGATTCAAACAGAGTTCATTCTGATAATCCAATAGGCGAATTTAAACATTTATACCCAATAAAATCAATTGATGAAGAGATTAAAAAAGAGCTGAGAACATTCAATAATAATAGAGACATTATAGCCATTAACGCAAGAAACAGGCATAGACTGCTAGACGGCACAAAAGAGCTAACTACTGATGCAGATGGGCAGACATGGAAACAAGAAAATTGGGCACATTTTATAAGTAGATTAATTGATGAATTAAAAGTAAATGTCATAGCAATGGGAATACCTCTGCGAGGTCAATACCCAGGTTCATATAATTTTCAAGAAAACGAATATCTGAAATCATTTGTATCAGAGGGTGATAATTCTATAGAATATCAATTAGCCATATTGAAAAACACGAAATGTTGTATTTGGGGCTCATCTGGCGCAGCTACATTATGTTTTTTTACAAATACACCGCTTTTTACTCAACAATGCAAAGAAAATGGTAATAGATTATTTTTTGAATGGCAAAAAAGATTAACTGATAATCATAAAAACATAAAAGTATTTGACAAATACACAAAAGACAGTTTACCAGATTCAAGTGCAGATGAATTGTTTGAAGAGTTTAAAAAATTTTACATAGGAATATCTTAAAAAGTGACAGAAGTCAAATTAAATGTGTATATATCAACATGTGATAAACACATTCATTTAATAAAAGGTCATCAATATTTATTCAACAAATTTTGGCCAGATCATCCGACCGTAAAAGTTATGGGATACAAAAAACCAGATTTTAAATTAAAATCAAATTACGAATTTGTATCGTTAGGAATTGATAGAGGGCCTGAATACTGGGGAACTGATTTAAGAAATTATTTTCAATCTATAGAAGATACTCATTTTATATACGGTATGGACGATCATTGGATACCAACTAAAGTTAACTCAGAAATAATAAATACATTAACTGAATATTGTATCGATGAAAAAGTTGGAAGAATAAGCCTGACAGATGATTTGCAACAATTTCAATATTCTATGTACGATTCAAATAATGGAATTACTATAATCAGGAAAAAAGAATTTTTTGCTGGAGAAACTTATCATATAACTGCTCAATATTCTATTTGGAATAAAAAATGGATGTTGAAATATTTGCTAGATGGCATGTCTCCGTGGGAGTTTGAATTGAATGGATCTGTTGCTGCTATGGCTGATGGTTACAAAGTTTTAGGCACTCTTGATACATACGCAATGAAAAATATGCAAGTTGTAGTTCGTGGAGATTTAATTAATTTAAATTTTGAATGGGTCAACGAAAGACATAAGAGTTTAGACATCGACATTGTTAAAGACATGAAAAAGAAAAAAATTATATGAATTTCACATTTGGAATAATCACAAGCGGAACTGTAGGCAAACTAGTTATAGATTCAATTAAAAAACAAAACATGAAAAATTTCGAAATAATAATAGTTGGCGGTTCGTTACCAGCATTGCAAGACGAAAGTAGTTATTATGACGGTGTTAGACATATAAAATTTAACGAATCACTTGGAAAGTATACAATTAAAAAAAATATAATCACTGAAAATAGCAATTTTGATAATATTGTTTATATGCATGATTATTACATGTTAGATGATAACTGGTATGACGGTTTTTTAAATTTTGGTGATGACTGGGATATCTGCATGAACGTTATAGAAAACATAGATGGAACAAGATTTAGAGATTGGTGTGCCTGGGATGATCCTGATATATGCTTTTTAGACGGAGGATATCATCGCATAATGCTGCCTTCTTATTCTTATAATAAGACAAAATATATGTATATTTCAGGCGGATATTGGATATCAAAAAAATATGTAATGAAGGCAGAACCATTAGATGAGTCGTTAGGCTGGGGAGAATCTGAAGACGTAGAATGGTCTAAAAGAGTTTTACCGAGATACAATTATAAGATGAATATACATTCAAAAGTTAAATTATTAAAAGACAAAAAATTATCCGCTGAGTACAGAGATGATTAAGCTAATTATATTTGATCTAGACGGCGTCTTAGTAGACGCGCGCGAATTACACTATTTCGCGCTAAATAATGCGCTTAAAGCTATTGATAAAAAATATGAAATACAGCGAGATGAACATTTATCGACATATGACGGTTTGTCCACTACAAAGAAACTCAATATGTTAACTGAAAATAAAAAATTACCAATAGAGCTGCATGATACAGTTTGGAAATTAAAACAAGAAAATACAGTGAAGCTTATCGATGAATTTTCGACAGACAATAGAATTAAAAATATATTGAAAATACTAAAATCAGATGAGTACAAAATAGCATGCGCAACTAATTCTATAAGAGAAACTGCTAAATTGCAATTAATAAGAAAGGGATTTTTTGAACATATTGATTTTTTATATTCGAACCAAGATGTTAAAAATCCAAAACCAAACACTGAAATGTATTTAAGATGCATGATTCGCGCAGAAGTAAATCCAACTGAAACTGTTATTATCGAGGATTCACATATAGGCAGAAAAGCTGCATTGAATAGCGGTGCCCATTTATGCGCTGTTGAAGATAGCCAAGATTTGTCTTATGACAAGATAGAAAGAGTTATTAATGAGGCTAACAAGAAAGAAGAAATAAAACCAAAATGGCACGGAGGAAATATGAATGTTCTAGTACCAATGGCAGGAGCGGGATCTAGATTTGAACAACTTGGATATACTTTCCCAAAGCCGCTAATAGAAGTAAACGGGAAGCCGATGATTCAAGTTGTAGTTGAAAATTTGAATATAGATGCGAAACACATTTTTATAGTGCAAAAAGAACACTATGAAAAATACAATTTAAAATATTTACTAAATTTAATTACTAATAATAATTGTGAAATAGTTCAAGTAGAAGGAATCACAGAAGGAGCTGCATGTACAACGTTGTTGGCTAAAAAATATATTAATGGTGATGATCCATTAGTTATCGCTAATTCAGATCAGTTCATAGAGTGGGATTCGAATGAGTTTATGTATTCAATGATTGCTGATGATATAGACGGTGGAATATTATCATTCGAAGCTACTCATCCTAAATGGTCATTTGCTAAACTAGGAGATGATGGTTTTGTATCAAAAGTAGCTGAAAAGAAACCTATATCTAATATAGCTACAGTTGGCGTCTACTATTGGAGAAAAGGTTCTGATTACGTCAAGTATGCAGAGCAAATGATTGACAAAGATATAAGAACGAATAAAGAATTTTATGTTTGCCCAACTTATAACGAAGCCATAAAAGACGGCAAAAAGGTAAAAGTATTTCCAATAGAAAGAATGTGGGGACTCGGAACTCCAGAAGACTTAAATAGATATTTAGAGAGTTTTAAATAAATCAATGCTAGAAAAAAATTATTATAAAAATAAAAAAGAAAGATGCTTCGTTCTTGGAACAGGCACAAGTCTTAACGACATCGATTTTAGTTACTTAAAAGACGAAGTTACTATAGGAGTAAATCAAATATGTCTTGCTATGATTCCAACTTTTGTTGTTGTTGGTGATAATGAATGCTTGATTAAAAATGAAAAATTAATTTTTAATGAAAAAACAAAGAAAAATTGTAAATTTGTTTTTGTTAGCAACGGCGCGGGAGTCAGACTCCCAGAAAGATTTTATATTGATAATTCAAGAGTGATACATAGCATTGAAGAAATTAAGTACTTTATTGATGATGAACTAAAATCATCAAGCAATACAGGAGGAAGCACCGTTCAAGACGTAGCGATTCCATTAGCTTGTTGGCTCGGTTTTAAAGAAATTAATTTATTGGGATGTGACAGAGGATTCAGACACTTTTTTAATTTAGAAGGAACTGATGGAACTGTTCACGTTTTAGAAAACAAATATGGAAAAACTAGGCCTAGACAACAATGGAGTCTTGTCCAGCGAGAATTAAAAAAGAGAGAAATAAAACTGTATAATTGCAGCAACACAAATAATATTAAAGAAATAGAGTACAGAGACTATGAAGGCATGTTTGAATGAATAAAATAATTAAAGTAAAAACAGATAAACTTTTTACGATACTTACACCGCAAGTTTCAGAGTTTGCAAAAGAGTGGGGGAAAACAGGTATAGCACACATATTCACGAAACATACAACGACGTCATTGAAGATCTTAGAAAATGAAATATTGCACCATGCAGATATAAGATTTTGGCTAGACAAGTATCTTCCAAAACATAAGCCAGAAAATAGAAGATATTTGCACGATATAATATCACTAAGGAATGATGTTCTGCAAGATGAAAGAATAAATGCATATTCTCACATGAGAACTTTATTTTTTAACACTTCAGAGACGATTCCAATCGAAAACGGAGAATTGATGTTGGGCAAATGGCAAGACATACACTTTATAGAGTTAGATCCTGGAGACAAAGAGTATCAGCTTAGAGAGAGATCTATTGTTTGTTCATTTATAGAAGAATGAAATTTTTTGTTATAATAAAAGAAAAATCAGAAAGACTCCCTGGCAAAAATTTTTTAAAATTAGGAGGAATTCCTTTATACAGGCATCTTTTAAAAAGCCTACTAGTAGGCAACTATGAAGTTTTTGTAGACACTGATAGTGATATTATTTTAAAAGATTTAAAGCATAAACAAGTTACTTGCTATAAGAGAAAAAAAGAATTTATTGAATTAGAAAATGACAAAAATTTTAATGTAAGTCCTGCACTATTAATGATTGAAAATTTTTTAGATACACACGTCGAATACGAAAATGAAATTATTGTGACACCGCATGTAACATCGCCTTTTATAGAACTATCTACTATTCTAGATGCATGCAAAAAATTAAGCAGTCACGATACTGTGCAAGCTTGTACAAAGCATAAAGAGTTCGCTTATTACAGAGAAAAGCCTATTAATTTTGATCAAAGTGTAGTACAAAGAACACAAGATCTGGAACCAATAATTATGGGAAATGGAGCATTTTTTATTTTTACTAAAAAGACATTTAAAGAAAATAAAAATAGAACAGGAAAAAATCCGTATTTTTATCCATTAAGTTTTCCTGAAAATATTGAAATAGATAATAAAGAAGATTGGGAATTGGCAAAAAGAGTTTATGGTAAATAAAATACAATTAGTTGACGTAACTCTACGAGATGGCGGGTTTACTTGCGATTTCGATTGGCCGATAGATTTTGCAAAAGAATACTACAATCTTATGTCAAGATTAGAAATAGATTGCGTTGAAATGGGATATTGGAAGCAAACAAAGAAAAGCAGAAATAGATTTTTTGATTTGAACATGAAAACGATCAGAGAAGTAACTGGCAGTCAAGAAAAAAATAATATATCTGTAATGATTGATTACCACTATTGTAGCAAAAACTTAAATGACTACCCTACTAATGCGCAAAATGAAATTAAAATGATTAGAATGACTTGCAGGAAGGACATGGTCGAAGAGGGCTACAAATTCGCCATAAAATTAAAAAAACATACGGGACTAGATATTGCTTTTAATCTTTTTAATACTACCAATTATACATACGATGAACTTGACATCGCGCTAGACACAGTTCTTAAATCCGACTTTGATATTATAGGTTTTGCAGATACGCATGGATATCTAAATTTATACAAAGACATACACAGATACGAAAAAAGATTTAAAAGAATAAAAAAAGCTGGAAAGAAAACCTGTTTTCATTTGCACAACCATACAGGCAAAGCTTACATGAATTATGTTAAATGTCTTGAAAGTCCTTATGTTGATATGTGTGATACATCTGTGATGTCTCTCGGAAAAGGCGCAGGAAATTTAAAACTAGAAAACGTATTAGACAATGATAAATCTTTAGCACTAAACGAATTTATACATAAATACTATTATGATTTATTTAAAAAAACAGTAAGTCCCTATTTTATGGTAACAGGAAGATTTGGAATTACTGATCATTACGCAGTTCAGGCTAAAAAAATAAATTTACCTATGAATATATTTACTTCTTTTTGCGCTACAGTGTCAGGATTGCACAGAGATAATTTTGATAAAAAACTATTAGAGGAATACATTAGATGAACAATCTTATAACAGGAGTTAGTTCTGGATTAGGAAAAGCCTTGAGCGATGAATATTTAAATTTAGGATATCAAGTTTATGGATTAAGCAGGACTTCGGCAAAAGATACAAATCATGTATCTTGTGATTTAAACAATCTAGAATCAATAATAAATAAACTAGAAATATTATTAGACGGTGTCTACGAGATAGAAAATGTAATTTTAAATGCAGGTATTTTAGGAAAAATAAAATTAATTAAAGAATGGAACACACGTGAAATAAATAATATTATGAATACAAATATGTGGTCTAATAAAATCATAATTGATTGGTTGATAAACAATAAAAAGTTAAAAAATGTTGTAGCGATAAGCTCTGGAGCAAGCAATAAAACTTATAAAGGTTGGCTGGGGTACTCAATAAGTAAAGCTGCATTAAATATGTTGATTCAAAATTATTCTACTGAATTTTCGAATATAAACTTTTGCAGCTTAGCGCCGGGTCTTGTAGAAACTGATATGCAAAAACATATAAGGAATAACATTGATGAGAATAAGTTTAGCTGGGTAAAAAAATTTAAATCTGCTAAAGAATCTGGAGATGTGAAATCACCAAATGACGTTGCTAAAAATATAATTAAAGTAATAGAAAAATTGTCAGAATATGATAATGGACAATTTATAGATGTGCGAGATTTAAGATGAAGCTAATAACTGTTAATTACATCGTTCATGATAGACCCCATTATTTTAAAACTATTTTTAAACAATTAATTAAAATCAAAGACAAAAATAAGAAAAAAGTAGGTGTAAACATTCTTGTGTCAAGAGAAAATGAGCCTGATATAGATGTTTCTTTGTTGAACGACAACAATATAGCATCACAAATAATATATCAGCCGCATCTGGGTCGACATTACATGGGAAAAGTAGAAAAAGGAATAGATTTATCAGGAAAGTATAGCATATCGCTAGACGAAGATGTCTTTATCAATAATCATATTTGGGATTTCATGATAGAGAATCACGATATCTTAGATGATGAAAGAAATTTATTGCTCACACCGCTTCTATCTACAGGCGTGCCAACAGTTGAATGGTTCATTGAGCAGTTCTTTAATGAAGACGAAAAATTAATGTTATTTGAAAAATTTAAAAATACCTATATAAAAGAATCAAATTGCACTCCTCCGGGATGCGAAGTTTTAAATAAATGCACAATCAATTCAAAGAATAGCCTTTGGGACAAAGAATACTTTTATAGTGAAGTTGGCAAGATGCAAACTTATTATAAAGGAGTACACCCTGTTAGAATTTCAGGAGAGATTCAATCAGATTTAGTTGATTTAGTACTAAAGTACAAAAATAGATTATTAGAAAAGAAAAATTATGAAATGTTTTTTGATAAAACGCGACCATATTTTTGCAATAATATTTTTATGATAAAAACAGATATTTGGAAAAAAATAGTTTATGATTCTTCATTGTTTGTCGATAAATTTGATGAAGTTCCAATAAACAAGTACAAAAATCAAAATAATTTAAATTTTGTTTTTATAAAAAATGCATTCGGAGTCCACCCAGGGTATAATTGGATTGGCATGTCAGAATATAGAACATTATCTGACAGATTTTTTGAAGGAATGGCAGATGAGTAACAAACATATAATAGTTTCTGGATGTAGCGTTTCAAATGTAAGAGTCTTTTAGATGATTTTAATATCTCATAGAGGAAATATAAATGGTAAATCAAACAGAGAAAATCAACCAGAGTATATTCATGAGGCACTAGTGCAAGATTTCGATGTTGAAATTGATGTGTGGTTCGCAGATAATAAATTTTGGCTAGGTCATGATAATCCTCAATATGAAATTGAAGAAAGTTTTTTAGAAAATCCGAGATTGTGGTGTCATTCTAAAAATATCGAAGGACTAGAAAAAATGTTAAGAAATAATCTGATACACTGTTTTTGGCATCAAAATGATACGTTGACGATTACAAGCAGAAATATAATATGGAGCGTGCCAAAATATAATTTTAATGAAGAAATAATTCAGAATTCAGTTGCAGTATTGCCAGAATATGGATATAGCGGAGATATACAAAAATGCTATGGAATTTGTAGTGATGTAATAATAGACTACAAAAGGAAAAAAAATGAATGATATATTAGTAACAGGGGGAACTGGGCTCGTTGGCTCAAAAATAAGTGCAGACATAAGACTGTCTACAGGAGATGTAGATTTAAAAGACTGGAAAGCTACACTTGCATTATTCGAATTTTTTAAACCAAAAAGAGTTATTCATTGTGCTGCTCGAGTGGGTGGATTAGGCGGAAATATGAATCACAAAGGAGAATTCTTTTTTGATAACATTATGATAAACACAAATGTGCTAGAAGCATGTAGACAAATCGGCGTCAAAAAAGTCGTGTCATTTTTATCTACATGTGTGTTTCCAGATGATATAGAATATCCATTGACAGAAAAGAAAATACATTTAGGCGAACCGCACAATTCAAACTATCCATACGCGTACGCAAAAAGAATGATTGATGTTCAAAGCAGAGCTTATGGCGAACAATACGGAACTAATTATGTTTGTGTCATACCTACAAATATTTATGGGCCAAATGATAATTTTAGCATAGATGATGGGCATGTGTTGCCTTCTTTATTACATAAATGCTATATGGCTAAACAAAATAACGCTGATTTTAAAGTATGGGGCAGCGGAAAACCATTGAGAGAATTTATTTATTCAAAAGATGTGGCAAGATTAACTGAATGGGCTTTGGAAAATTATGAAGAACAAGAACCAATTATACTTTCCACATCAGAAGAAATATCAATAAAAGACGTTGTAGATATAATAGTAGAAAAGTTTAATTTTAAAGGCAATGTTGTCTGGCAATCAGATAAACCAGATGGTCAATTTAGAAAACCATCAGATAATTCAAAATTAAAATCATATTTACCGAATTTTAAATTTACGCCAATAGAAGAAGGGATAGAAAAAACTGTAGATTGGTTAATCAATAATTATGGAGATATAAGAAAATGAAAAAAGCGCTAATAACAGGAATAAATGGGCAAGACGGATCTTATTTGACAGATTTACTTTTAGAAAAAGGATACGAAGTTCACGGAATATTAAAAAGAAATTCAGTTGCAGAAAATCAAACTGCGAGACTAGACGGAACATATCAAATAATAAAAGATAATTTATATTACGCAGATATGATTGATATGGCGTCTTTAGTCAGCGTTTTGCAAAAAGTTCAGCCTGATGAGATCTATAATCTTGCTGCTCAATCGCACGTTAGAATTTCTTTTGACCAACCAATTTACACTTCTCAAGTTGTCGCAATGGGGACATTGAATCTTCTTGAGGCAATGCGACTGATTTGTCCAAGCGCAAAATTTTATCAAGCATCATCATCTGAAATGTTCGGAAATTCAATTGATGACGACGGATTTCAAAGAGAAACAACTCCAATGCATCCCTCAAGTCCATACGGATGCGCGAAAACATATGCATATAATTTAATCAGAAATTATAGAAAATCATATAATTTATTTTTATCAAATGGCATTTTATTCAATCATGAATCACCGAGAAGAGGAACAAATTTTGTAACAAATAAAGTCGTAAAAAACGCAGTCATGATTCAAAATGGTTTTGCTGAAGAATTGAGATTAGGGAATTTAGATGCTGCAAGAGATTGGGGGCATTCAAAAGATTACGTTAAATGTATGTGGCTAATATTACAACATAGAAATCCTGATGATTTTATTTGTGCAACAGGAATTTCTCGAACTGTTAGAGATTTGTGTGATTATGTTTTTAGTAAATTAGACATGGACTATAGAAAGTACGTCAAAAAAGATGATAAATATTTTAGACCAGAAGAATTAAATATTTTAAAAGGTGACTGTTCAAAAACTAAAAAAATATTAGGCTGGAATCATGAGTACACTTTTGAAACGATGCTTGACGAAATGATTGATTACTGGAAATCACATTTTGATTCAAAAATGATAAGAGGCGATTATGTTTTTTAACGAAGATGATAGGGCACAAAGATTGATTGATGTGTTTGATTTTTTACCAGGGCAAGTTAACATTTCATATATCAACTCTACTGAGAATATAGTTGCATGGCATAAACACAATATACAAACTGATTATTGGACTTGCTTGAAAGGTTCGATAAAAGTAGGACTTGCACATAAAGGACCAATGGCAAACTCAAACGAAGTTTTAGTCGAGTGGGAGTACTTATCTGATAAAAATCCTCGAGTACTGAAGATCCCACCAGGAGTCTATCATGGGTATAAAGCAATTGAAAAAGGATCTATTTTAATGTACTACGTTACTGAAAAATACGACCCAGAAGATGAAATTAGAGAAAGTGTCGGAAATTTTGGTGAAACTTGGGAAGCAGAAGATAAATGAAAACAGTACTATTGTCTGGAGGAAATGGAAGATTCGCGACGTACATTAAAAAACATAATTCAGAATACAAAATAGTTTCGCCATCTGCAGAAGAAATGAATATAAGTAACTATAAAAATATTGATAATTTTATATTGAAATGCAAACCAGATATTTTTTTACACGCTGCTGCTTTGACAAAACCAATGCTGATACATGAAAAACAGCCGTCTAAAAGCATAAGAGTAAATATACTTGGCACTGCAAATATTGTGCTATCTTGCATGAAGTATGATGTAAAACTAGTATATGTTTCAACTGATTACGTGTATGAAGGGAAAGACGGAAACTATTCAGAAAAATCGAAATTAAAGCCTTTCAACAAATATGGGTGGTCAAAATTAGGCGGAGAATGTTCTGTAATGCTATATGATAATTCACTAATCTTAAGAGTTGCAATGATAAATAAGCCATTTGAATATAAAAAAGCTTTAGCTGACGTTTTTAGAAGCGCGCTATATGATGAAGACGTGGCTAAAATTTGTCTCAAGCTTTTAAATAAAAAAGGAATTATAAATGTAGGAGGAAAAGGTCAATCGGTATACGAATTTGCAAAACGTCAAAAAAAAGATATAAATAAAATTTATTCAAAAGATATAAAAGATGTAAATATGCCGTCTGACAACACACTAAACATTGATAAACTAAATAAAATTTTAAATAAAAAATGATTTTGATTCAAATCAATATATTTATATATACAAAGAGGTTTTAATGTTTTCTTATTCAGAATTTAAAAATATAATAAATCTAATAAAAGTATATTTGCCAATTGTCGATTTTTCAGACATTGAAGATGATACAGAAAAGTTTTGTGTTGTTAGACACGATATAGAATTTTCAATAGATAGAGCGTTAATAATGGCAAAGATAGAAGCTAATGAACTTGGCATTAGTTCTACATACACAATTCAACTTAGAAATAATACTTATAACGCAATTTCTGAAAAGAATATAAAACTAGTAAGAGAAATAAAAGAGTTAGGGCATAAAATAGGGTTACACCAAAATCCGCCTAATTTACAAGCAGAAATATTGACTAAAAATATTTTAAAAGATATTGAAGTTTTAGAAAATTATTATGAATTTGATATTGATAGATTCGCCTTTCATAGATGCGGATTAAATCCTCATTTACTTGCGTGGTACGTGAAAGTTCCAGATAAGATAAATTGCTATGGCAAAAAATATTTTCAATACATCAAGGGAGACATACCAGAAAAATTAAATGTTTATTATTTATCTGATTCAAATCATAAATGGAAATATGGTCATCCATTAAAACTAAATTTTGAAAATGTCAATAAACTTCAACTATTACATCATCCATTTTCTTGGACAAAAGATGGCTACAGTAATTATGGAAATTTTGTTTCGCTAATCAGAGACAGAAATGAAGAAATGATGCATTCTATGAATAGCGAGACTACTACATTTCCAAAAGAGTTAATAAGATGATCGAATCAAAGTCAAAAAATGTTGTTTGGTGGATAGGCGTCAAAAACGACGATCACATGGAAAAATATGGAAATTACGAGTATTTTGAGTATTCTAGAAAAACATGGGAATATTGGTGCAAAAGAAATGATGTTCTTCTTGTTCCATTCGAAGTTCCAGTAGAAAAAGATCTCATGAAATTTCGAATTAATTGGCAAAAAGCCTTATTTGTTTTTGACGAACTAGAAAAAAGAGAGATTAATTACGATCAAATTTGTCTTGTCGATAGTTCTTTTATGGTTAAGTGGGATTGTCCTAATTTTTTTGATCTAACTGAACGAAAATTTACTGCGTGGAGAGATATGGACAATATGCGGTGGATCTATGAAAGCATTATAGGATACAAAGATTTTTTTAAAAAAAATGCAGATTTAAAAATATTTGATATTCAAAAATACGTCAACTCGGGATTCATAGTTTTTAACAAATCACACAAGGAGTTTTTTAAATCATTTAAAGAATTTTATTATGACAACGTAGAAGAATTTATGCTTCTTCAAGACAAACTAGTTAAGAGAGGAACTGAACAGACTCCTTTAAATTATTGGCTTCAAATAAAAAATATAGACGTTAATACAAGCCTGCCACTTCCATTTAAGCTTACTCACATGCACAGAAAAGAACTTTTCAACTATAATTGGCAGCTAAATGAAGATAAAACACCATTTTTTATAAAGTATGGATATAACTGGTGTTTTAATGGAATTCCAAAAGATCAAAGAAACGAGATAATGAAACAAACATGGGAATTCGTCAAGAGCATGTATGCAGACAATAGCGAAAAATTGTTAAATATTGTTAACAATGTTTCAAATAAAGAAGAGGCTAAATATACAACTAGTAAAAAATTCAAGAAAGACTTAATTAAATATTTTAAAGGAAAAAAAGAATCAAAATATAAAAATATGACAGCAATAGAGCTGGGATGTTGCCAAGGTGATTCAACTATAATTTATAGTAATTTATTTAAAAAAGTTATTGCAGTAGACAAAGACGAGTGGAATATAGATCAAGCAACAAAAAAATGCGCAAAAGCCAATAATACAGAATTTATAAAAAAAGATATATATGCTGAAGAATGGGAATTTGAGCATGCAGACGTCATCATAATAGACGCAGGGCATACTTATGATTTAGTTTCAATTGACATAGACAGAACATTGAAATATTTTGATAATCCAATAATAGTCATAGACGACTACGGCAATCCTAACATGAATATAAAAAAAGCAATAGTCGAAAAAATTGAAAGCGGAATACTAAAAATAGATAAATTCATCGGAGAAGATAATGGCTTTAAAACAGCAGGAGGTTGGGTGATGAATGATAGAGAAGGCGTTATTTTAGTAAAAGGATAGCTGATGAAAAATATAGTTTTCATGATGGACATAAAATTAAATGAATCAGAAGGCAGATACTCTGCAAGCAGATCTGAGTCATATAAATATTCTATAGCTAGTTGGAAAAAGTGGTGTATCAAAAATAATTGTGAGCTATTCGTTATGTCAGATTTAATATTTCCTATAGAAAAAATGTCAATATGCTGGCAAAGATATTATTTATTTGAAATATTAGACGCAAACAATATAAAATATGATCAAATTCTCCTCGTCGATTCAGATACAATTGTGCATCCTGAAACATCAAACTTTTTTAATTTTACAATGCACAAATTTGCACAAGCCTATTTTGATGGAAGCTGGGATTGGGTAATAAGAAGCTGCGAAAATTATGCAAAACACGTCTTTAATGGAAATATGATAAGATGGTGGAACTATTTTGACTGCGGATTTATGATCGTTAATAAAAATCATATTGATTTTTTTAACAAAATAAAATCGTTCTATAACGAAAACAGAGCAATTTTAATTAAAATGCAAGAAACTTTCCATACAGGCACTGATCAAACACCTGTAAATTTTTTAACACAAATTAACGAAATCGAATGTTCAAAATTTAATTATGAATACAACATGTGCGATTTATACAGAAAAGAATTGCTAGGAGAAGATCTTCTGTTCACAAAAGCTGGGTGGATTTATCAATTCAATGCAATTCCAAATCAAAATAATTATGATATTACAAATCATTATATGAAAAAAGCATATGAACATTTTTACGGAGAATTAAAATGATAAAACTAAAAAATAAATTTGCAATCGGATGTCATATGCAATGGTTTGAAGTAGAAATAGCAGGATGCTACATCGAAAGTGTGAAAAATGCTTTGAAAAACTTAGAAAATAGAGGCAATGTTATTATCGATGTAATGATTAATATGTCGCAGTACTTAGAAAAGATTGATACATCAAAAATCAAAAAACACGAACTATTAATTAAATTCAAAAAAATGATATCAAATCTTGAAGCAGAATTACATACGGCTGTTAATGTTGAAATTTATGATAACGATAATTTGCCGTACACTATCGCAAACTATAGAAGAGATTTTAATAATAAATACTGTGAAAAAGTAGATGTATTGATGTGGGGAGAAACAGATTCACTAATACCAAAACAAACTTTTGAAATTCTAGATCTTTTACATTCTAATAATGCAAATCAAAACGTGCATAAATACGTTGCATTTTTTGGGGGATGCAAAATGTGGGATGAAAGTTGGGAGCCTATAGAACACAACGACTTTACGGATAAGCCTTTTATAGACGGTGACAAAGATAATTGGTGGAGTCTTAGATATAATATGACTATAGAAGAGATGAATAAAATAAATGATGAAGTCACTGATTTAGACGTAAGAGTTGTGAATCCGTATAAGTTTAATGGTTGCGGATTAATAATTTCTTCAGATGTAGTTAAATCAGGAGTAAATATTCCAAGAGGCATGATGCTAATACATGAAGACACAGCTTTTCAGAATGCGCTGATTAAATTTTTTGATGGCCAAATACCGCAATTTGTATTTAAGAATATCTTGCTTGTTCACAACAGAAAACACGACAAAAAAAGAGAATATGTTTTAGATGAAAAAGGAGAAGAAGCAAGCGACAGAAGAAGAAATAATGACTGGTATAAAAAAGTTTGGAAATTAGATCATCACAATGCATACAACTTATTTAATCAGTCTAAAGTATACACATGGGAGGATGTTTTTGATGAATAGAAAATGGTTGCCAACGCTTGGCGAATTAATTGATAGATTGAGCATTCATCAGCTTAAAGAGGTTTTTATACCTGAAAATAAAGAAAACTATGCAAAAGAGATAGCTGATATGGTTCATGATATTGACCTACTTGTAAAAGAAAATGATAGTAAATTGAATGGTGAAACTATACGAGCAATAATAGTATTGTCACAAATGAACGCGCATATTTGGTACAATGAATCTATGGTGAGAAAAGGCGAAAGAAGTTCAGATAACTTGATGCTCACGCATGGGCTTAACGGCATAAGAAACACTGCAATTAACAAAATAATGGAAGTAGTCGGAGGGAGAAAAGACTATAAGATAGATTGCATAGCTTCTGAATTTAAAGATTGGGAAGTAAGCTGGAAATCAGAATGAAAATACAATTTATAATAGCAGGGTGGCACATGAATCAAGATTCACTTATCGATGGGCTTAAAAGCATCGATAAAGACAACGAATGGATAGACGTCTTCTGGTCTTGCCACAGGGATCCTGCAGAGAAAATTAAAAATAATTTTAAATACAAGACATTCGATAATGGCGCAGAAGAAATGGGCGCGTATCAACAAGCATGCGATTATTTAACTTTAGACAATGATACAATATGCTTTTTCATGCATGATGATTTGGTTGTCAGTGACTGGGGTTTTATTGAAGAATGCATTTATAAAATTGAAAAAGGATTTAAATTAGTAGGGAATGGAAAAGAAGAAGGATTTAAGGCTTATGATCCGTTTTTTGAAATAAAACGAGGAATTACAGAAGAATTTGATGATAAAAGAGGGATAGACTACGTAAAAGACGAAAATAAATATCTTTTCGAAGATAAGCTCGAAATGAATATGGCAAGAGTAAGCTTTATGTGCATGAAGTATAAAACAGTAAAAGAAATTGGAGGATTTGAGCCTCGAAAAGAGGCGTATATTCCGCCCTTCGTAGATGATAATGGAAAACCATATTATAGAGGGAGTGAGCATCTAGCAGGAACAAAAACAGGAGGGCTAAGTATTTTTGGAAATTTATTCCCAAATCTAACGGTTTACAAAATAAACAAAATTTTTGGAAAAGAATCTATAACGTGGATAGGAAACAGCTATAGAGATTCTAGGTACATTCATGAATGTGAAAGAGGAGAATTATAATGAAAGTTAGAGATAAGATGCTTCCTGTTTTAGGCCCAAAAGGAGGCGAAGAAGAAGTACAGGCTCTGAGAGAAGTGATTGAATCTGGTTGGTGGGGTAAAGGGCCGAAAGTTGCAGAATTTGAAAAAGAATTTGCAAAAATGGTAGGCCATAAATACGCAATAGCTGTAACAAGTAATTCTCACGGCCAAGATTTAATAATGAAGGCATTAAACTATAGACATAAAGATGTCATAAACCCGACAATTTCATTTATAGCAACAGCAGTGATTCCGTTGTGGAATGACTGTACATCAACAATTGTAGATGTAGAAAGAAATAGTCTAAATATCGATCCTGACGATGTAAAGAATAGCTTAAAATACAATTCAGATATGATAATAGCTGTAAACATGGCGGGTGTTCCTGCGCCAATAAAAGAAATAAGAAGTTTTTATGACGGATTTATTTTAGAGGACTGCGCGCACAGTTGTTACACTCCAGGAGCTGGGCTACAAGGAGACGCTGCTGTGTGGTCATTTCAAGCAGTTAAAACTATGCCGTGCGGTGATGGAGGCATGATTACAACTAATGACAAGTCGTTAGCTGAAAAATGTAGAGAAATGACGTGGTTTGGAGTATCATCTACGTGGAGTAGAGCACAGGGACAAAGCGGAAAACCTGGCTACGCGTGGGATTACCAAGTTAATCTGCTAGGATACAAATACTATATGATTGACATACTGGCAGCGATTTGTATAGAGCAAATGAAAAAACTGCCCAAACATCTTGAATTTAGAAGGCACATACAAAAAAGGTATAATGATGAATTATCTAGCGTGATACAGCCTCCAGAATGGTCTGAAACAATTCAATATTATATAGCGAGAGTCGCGAATAGAACGCTAAGAGACAAATTAATTGATTATCTTGCAGATAAAAAAATACACACATCAGTTCATTTTAAACCACTTCATAAATATGAGCCGCTAAAACAAAACAGAGAATATCCTGTTGCAGACTCTGAGTGGCTAAAATTAATTAGTCTTCCTTGCCACAATAGAATGACAGAAGAAGACATTGACTATGTAATTTATTGGGTAGTCAAATTCTTTGAAGATTTGCCAGTCAGCGAACGATTTTATAATAACGATCACATTAATACTCATATGTCATTTTAGTTTCTATGAAGATAGCATTTTTTTCTGAATCTGGTACAAATAAAAAATACGAAAGAGACTTTTCTAATGCAAGAACAGAAGTAGGTTGGTGTTTGGCTTTAGATGCACCGATGTGTAGTTTTGATGTACTTCCTGAAGAACGTTTTGATCTAGGGATTGTTATTATTCCAAAAACAAGACCAAATGTAAGTTTAGATTTCATTAGAAAGCGATGTGATAAAGTAGCAGTTATGCAAGAAGGTCCACATTGGTATTTTCAAGACTATTCAGTAGATAAACAATTTCATTATTACAATCTCTTAATGGAAGCAGATTGGGTGTACTGCCACAATGAGTCTGACATAAATTATTATCTCGGTCTGGGATGCAACGACGTCAGAGTAATGAGAAGCTTGATGATACCTGAAGGAATAATTCCACGAAATCAATGGGGAGATGCTACAATGATCGGCGGCAATTTCGTAAGCTGGTATGGTGGGTTTGACAGCTATATTGTTGCAAGAGAGATAGGCGATCCAATATGGGCTCCGTCAATGGGTAGAAAGCAAAGCGAAGAAGATCAAATAGAAGATATTCATTATATGGCTTATATGAGTTGGAGAAATTGGATAAATGCTTTAAGCGACTTTAACATAGGCGTCCACTTGATGAGAACACATGCAGCAGGAACATTTGCAATGAACTGTGCTTTTCATAGAATACCTTGTATTGGATATAAAGGATTAGACACACAAGAAATTTGTCACCCAATGACAACAGTTGAAATTGGAGATTTAGACAAGGCAGTGTCTATAGCTAAGAGATTAAAAAATAAAAAATTCTATGATTTATGCAGCGAAACTGTATCGAAAAGATTCAAAGAAAATTATACAGAAGAAGCCTGGTTAGAAAATTGGAAAAAACAAAATGAAAAAAACTGATAATACTCCGCTAATAGAAATAGACAGACTAAGCAAGCCGGCAACATCAACTATGATCGATAGATATATCTTAGCAAATTCATGGACAAAAGGAAAGACAGTAATTGATGCTGCTACTGGAAAGGGATACGGCGCAGGGATATTGCTATCTCTTGGCGCAGAAAGTGTTGTTGGCATAGATATCGATAGAGAAGGAATAAAAGACGCAAATAACAGATTTTTATCTGTAAATTGCAGATTTATTGAGTGTGACATATTCGATCTGGGAAGCAATTTTAAAGAAAATGAATTTGAAGTTTGCACGTCAATTGAAACATTTGAGCATCTCCCACCAGAGAAAATTGATGAGTATCTTCAAAGTATCAAATTTGTTACATCAGAAATGATAATAATAACAACTCCAAGAAGGAAAATGCCTGTTTGGAACTATCAAGGAGGCACACATCTCTACGAATACGATAAAAACGAATTTAGCGAAATTTTGTATAAAAATTTCGAGGGCGCCGAAATTACTGCAATAGGAATAAACGAAGTTCAGTTACCAAATGGGCAGTGGGGCACAGATTTAACAAATGATTTAGATAATTGTTGGGTATTTTTTGCAGCAGTAGATTTAAAATGAATAAAATAATAACATTCATAGTCCCAAGCAGAAACAATTTAGAATTTTTAAAATTAGCTTATAAGTCGATAAGAAATCTTAAAACAAGACACTACATTTTGATTTTAAATGATGCAAGTATTGATGGAACACAAGATTGGCTAGAATCATTAAGCGATGACAAACTGATTGTTCACACAAACCCAGGGCCTGAGAGAAAAGGAATAGTAGGCATGTGGGATACTGGTGTAGAAATGGCTAAAACTGATATCATTTTTGCATTTCATGCTGATATGGTTGCTGGGACTAATTTAGACGATAATGTATTAAAACATTTGGTAAAAGGCAAAGTAGTATGCGCTACAAGAATAGAGCCGCCGCTACACCCGCCAGGGCCTGAAAAATTAATAAAAGATTTTGGTATTGAACCAGAGGAGTTTGAAGAAGATAATTTTGTGTACTACCTTACTAATATTAAGAGAATGCATAAAGATAAGACTACAGAAGGAATATTTGCTCCTTGGTGCATGTATAAAAGTGACTATTTAGACGTTGGAGGGCATGATAGATTATTTGCGCCACAATCAAGAGAAGATTCAGATTTGTTTAATAGATTTCAATTGAATGGCTATAAATTTATTCAATCTTGGGACGGGCTCGTATACCATTTTACAAGTAGAGGAAGCAGGTATAATAGACATGCAGGTGGAGATACAGGAAAAGATTCTCCAGAATGGCAACAGACTAACCAAAAAAATATGAGAAACTTTATTCGAAAGTGGGGCCATATGGTAAAACACGATGAATATATGAAACCTATTATACCACCAAAATATGATATTGGATTTGTAGTTCATAATATTAATTATGATTTATTATATACTTTAGAGCCGTGGTGCTCAAAAATTTATATCGAAACTGATGTACCAATTATAGATTATATTAGTAATGAACAGAAAAATACGTCATATAATTTACAATCTAAAGTTTGGTATATGCCGGAAAATTTTGATGTTAAAAAAATGAATGATATAATTGTAGAATTTAATGCTTCTCAATTAACAAGAGAGAATTTTCAATTTATTACGCAAATTCCAGAAATAATTCAAGATAGCGGTGAAATCGGAGCAATGGAATATGACATATTTAAAATTACTATTAATAAGATAAAAACATACGAGAAAGAGTTGATCATATGCAAAAAATAGGAATAGTTGGAAACGGATTTGTAGGATCATCTGTAGCTTTTGGGTTTTCTCCCCAAACCGGCTGTGATGGAGTAGAAGTCAGAATTTACGATAAAGATCCAGAGAAGTCATTACACACCTTAGAAGAGACAGTGCACGAATCAGATTTTATATTTTTATCAGTTCCAACACCGTCAAATGCAGACGGTTCTATAAATATTGATATAGTAGATTCAGCATTAAATGATATTAGTGAAATGGTTAATGATTCTGATTGTGTAGTTTTATTGAGATCAACAGTTATACCTGGAACAACATCTAAATTACAAGAAAAATATAAAAATTTAAATATAGTTTTTAACCCTGAATTTCTTACAGAAAGGTCAGCTAAATTTGATTTTATAAATCAATCCAGGTTTATATTAGGAGGTAGTAGCGATTATTACATTGATAAAGTTGAAGAATTATTTAAATGGAGATTTGGAGAAACAACATCAATAATTAAAACGAATTACGAAACTGCTGAGTTAATTAAATATATGTGTAATTGTTATTTTGCTACTAAAGTATCATTTTTGAATGAGATGCATCAAATAGCTGATGGGTGTGGAGCTGATTGGAATACGGCAATTGAAGGTTTTATTAGAGACGGTAGAATAGGACACTCACATTTAGCAGTACCAGGACCAGATGGAAAATTTGGATTTGGTGGTAGTTGCTTTCCTAAAGATATACAGGCTATGATAAATTTTGCTGAAGAGTTAGGTATTGAACCTAATGTATTAAAGGGTGCTTGGAATAAAAATTTAGATGTAAGATCTGAAAGAGATTGGGAAAAACTAAAAGGTAGAGCAATAATTAAGGAAAATACAAAATGAAATGTTTAGTAGCTGGTGGAGCAGGATTTATTGGAAGCAATCTTGTAGATAGACTAGTTGATGATGGGCATGGCGTCGTAATCATTGACGATTTATCTACAGGCAAAGAAGAAGAATGGATCAAAGAATACAAAAAAGATCTGAGAATATAGACAATTCAGATATTTATACACGTATATGAAAAAAACTGTTTCATCGTATTATAAAAAAGTATTATATTCTAATAAGTTGGAGATTTAACATGTCGCATTCTAAATTTATGGACGAGTACTATGAAGAGCCGGTGAAAAAAAGAAAAAAATACGCTAATTCAAAATTTAAAAAGAAATCAATGCGAAAGAAAAAACAAAATAAACAGTCAGATTATAGAAGGAGAGCTAAAAAGAGAAAATGAAAATAAAATTGGTTTTTGCGGTTATATTTACATATATATTATTGATAGGTTGCGAAAATGAAGCGCGAGATGAGTGCTATTCAAACCATCATTTAGAAATAGATGCTCCAGACTTATTAAAGACTAATGGTTATTATCAATTAGAATTCTTACATGATTATACTCAGACATTTTCAACGATTAAAGCAGAAACAGGTTCAATTGAAGAATATCAAAAGTTGGCTTGGATATCAAACAAAGAGATATTGATTGACAATGCTTGGACTAATTTAGTTAATAGATATTCATATACAAATGAAGACGGAGAAGCATATGCAGTTTTGGGAGTTTGGCAAGAATTTATTGGAGATACTATAACAGTGTACTGTGGGTATGAAGATATGTGTTTTCATTTTATCGATTCTTTAAAGGTAATAGTTGAATGAATACAGAAACTGAAAATTTATTAAATGGAGAATTTGTTATAGTAGGCATAGATATGAAAGGTAGAATTAATCAAAAAGCATTTTTCGATGACAAGGATAAACAAACCAATCGAAATATTAAAAAGCATGTGGATAATTTAAACTCTAAAAATAACGGAATATTCCATTTTGCATATAAAATTAAAGAAGCGGAGATATTATAATGAGTAAATATGGATCATATATACAAAAACTTATGACAGTTGTTCTAGATAAAGAACAAGACGAGTTTGTCCA
>Ga0080013_1000642_pt1 | contig 48986 bp, 61 predicted proteins | sample ETNvirenome_6_85_FD_69236 | JGI IMG/M metagenome (GOLD analysis project Ga0080013, IMG submission 69236) | Marine viral communities from the Pacific Ocean - ETNP_6_85 (SPADES assembly) (version 2) | ecosystem: Environmental > Aquatic > Marine > Oceanic | place: Pacific Ocean | collected 2013-06-19
GATATTTTAATTACCCTTTTTAAAATATTTTATCCCCCCCCTTTGGTTCCCCTTTAATTTGGTTTTTTTTTTTTTTTTGGTTTTTTTTTTTTTTTTTTTTTTTTTTAATTAACTCTGTTGCACACATTCAAGAAAGGTCGTGACATAGGGTAGCAATAGTCTATTATATGTATAGTTCTATGTAATCCTTGCTATATATTTTTAAAAAAGCTATGTAATCCTTGCTGTATATTGTTATTTAGCTAAAGAAATCCTTGCATCTGGGTTGCAATCTGTAACAGAGTAGACAAAAAAATAGACACTAGCTATTTTGCCAATGTCTATTTCCTTTGATCGAATATGCGAACTAGTTCAATTAAATGTTTAGTAAATTATTTGGATTGCAACATTGCTAAGAATCTCTCTTTTTCTTCGTTCGACATTCCTTCAACTAAAGAAATTGCTTTTTCTTCATTCGATTTCTTAGCACGTACTTGACGTTCATAAAGATCGGACAATATAAAAGTACCTTCTTTATTACTAGCATCAACGTATCTTTTATATTGATTTGGATTCGTTGTTTCTAGTTTACGAAATTTACGGTACTTATCTGCCAATCTTCTACGTACCTTATCTTCGTAATCTTCTTTAATCATATCAATAGGTACTTGATCTACGTCTATAATTGTCGTGCATTCTATCCCGTCTACCTTGGAATCTATTTGCATAGTCCCTTCGGGATACCATTCGTTTAAGATTTCTTCATTCGTGATAGGCATCTTATTATTTCCTATTCCGAACTAGTCCACATATTCGATTGTCAAAGAACATGAAGGGAATATAAGGTACTGAGATATCCTGTCAATAGGTACAGGAAAAATAATTCTTTTGTCTAATCCTTCTTAGTACCGGCAAAATTGCTGCACTAAGAAAAATACCTGGGAAAGAATAATTTTTTTCTTTAGTACCGGCAATGTTTTGAGTACGATAAAAAAAGATACCAAATGAGATAAAAAAAGATGTTGCAAATATAATGAGTACTCGAAACGGCATCCCCAATCGAGCCTCCCGCCTTATATTCTCGCTACCTCTGAAATTCCCACCTATTTTTCAAATGTCCTAAGTGGATAAGAAAGATCCATCTTTTGCCTAAGGAAATGTTTTGACAACTCTGTTTTTAGATGCTATCTTGTTTGTATGGTTATAAATGATAGTAGGGCTGATAGTATACGGAGTCTTTGGGAAGCTCATGCTCTCATCAGACAAGGGGGTGTTAGTACGCTTCTTGGAAATGATACGAGTAAGAGAATCGCTGAAACAGCAGAAGTTCTTAACGGAACGGGCCGGAGGGAGGGCCAAATTGAGTTACGCCCAACATCCAGCCCTGCACGTAGCTCTGATTGTGATCTTCCCTCCGTACCCTAAGTGAGAGAGCAATATGCCAGCAGGTAGACAAGGTAGACGTAGAGAGATAGATAGTGCAGTTATCATAAATGCTCTTACAGGTACACGTACATTAGAACAAGCAGCTGGCGTTATTGGCTGTAGCGCTCCTGCCATTAGTGCAAGAGCAAAACAAGATGTGGAAGTAAAGACAGCAGTCCGTGAACAGGAACGCGCTAGGGAATCAGACATAGCAGAGGCAATTATAAACTGCAAGGGCATCTTGTCCAAAATAGCTCAGCGGGTTGGCCTTGGTAGCGGAGCTGCTGTTCGACATCACATTGTGCGGAATCCAAGACTCCGTGACCTCTTTAATGAGGCAAGAGAGAAGGTAGTAGATACAGCTGAGGATAATGTATTTCAGGCAGTTGAAGATGGGAACCTTTCTTATAGTTGGAAGGTTCTTCAAACGCTCGGCAAAGATCGTGGCTATACAGAACGTAAAGAGATAGAGAGTCAACAAGTACATTCTATAGATGAAGCAAGTACAGATCAACTTATAGCAGCTCTTAATCAAGCAGCAGAACGGCCTGAAGCAATCGAGGCGGAGTTTAGTGATATTAGTCCAGAAAGTCAAAAGCTAGTTATGGAAGCGCTATCAGAGGCGGCTCCCACAGAAAGTACCGTTAGTGATGAGTGAGTCTTTCGGGGAAAAGACAGAGCTCACCGTTAAGGGTGCTGCTGAAGAACTTGCACGTAGACAGGCCGCGAAAACTTCGCTAATAGACTACTGTAAGTTCATGGATCCCAGTTACGAGCCTTTCGACATACATAGGTTGATTGCACGTAAACTTGAGGATGTGGAGGCTGGTAGATTAAGGCGGCTTGCTATTTTTGTGCCACCGGCCATAGGCAAGTCCCGCCTCTCAAGCGAGCTTTTTCCCAGTTGGTTCTTCGGTAGGAACCCTACGCACGAGTTCATCGAGACTTCTTATGATGAGGCTCTGGCAAAGAGTTTTGGAAGGAATGTACGGAACTTTTTACAGCATCCTAAATATGCTTTACTTTTTCCCGAAGTCGCCTTAGCCCATGATGCTACGGCTATGGCTGAGTGGAAAACGAATCAAGGGGGTGAGTATAAAGCGGAGGGTGTAGGTGGAGGACTTATAGGATTTCACGGTCATATTGCTGTAATTGATGATCCATTTAAGAGTTATGAGAGTGCCCTTAGTGACAATCAAAGAAGATTAGTGTGGGACTGGTATGCAGGCGTTTTGCTTAATCGTCTTCGCTCATATAAGGATGGGCCTGGAAGTGTTATTCTTATAATGCAAAGGTGGCATGATGATGACTTGGGTGGTAGAATAGAGAAGCTCCATGAGGAAAGTGAAGAAGAGTGGGATATTATAAAGGTTCCCTCTTTAGCTGAAGAAGATGATCTTCTTGGTCGTGAGGAAGGTGAGCCGCTTCTTCCTGATGGTCCTAACAGAAGAACAAAAGATGAGTTGGAACAACTAAGGAAAAGGAATCCTAACATCTTTATGGCTGTTCATCAGCAGAAGCCATTTTCAGATGAAGGAGGATTGTTTAAGCCTGAAGACTTACGGCTTTATAATAGAAGTGAATTACCAGAGAATATAACGCTTTACGGAGCAAGTGACTTTGCTCTTACAGAGGGTAGTGGGGATTACACTGTTCATATGGTGTTTGGAGTATGTTCGCGTGGTCACATTTGGATAATTGATCTTTGGCGTAAGCAAGTTGATATTCTTGGTGGTGTCTCACAGTGTGTAGACTTGATGCTTGAATATGAGCCTTTACAATGGTTCTTTGAAAAAGTACATATGCAGAAAGCTATAGGGCCGATACTTACAAAAGCACGAAAAGAAGCGGGAGCTTGGACATCTTGTATAGATGTTTCAGTTATTGGTAAAGGTCGTAAGGATTCTCCACAACGTGCAGGGTCTATTGCGGGAGCTATGCAGATGGGTTACGTTCACGCACCCTCATTTGCTCCCTGGCTTGCCAATTTTCAATATGAACTTACAAAGTTCCCTAATGGTAAGAATGATGACCAAGTAGATGCTTTTGCTCTTATCGGGATGAAGTTAGATGACTTACTTGTGGCTAAGGGACTTGATCCTGTGGATGAGGGAGCTTTTAGCTTGGAAGTTCAAGGATTATCTTTTGATGATTATCGTGAAATGAATAGCAATAGAAGGCGTGGACGTGCTTGGAATAGAGGAGCTATAGTACTTCCCTTCCCCGAAAAGAGTCCACTTGATGAAGATTGGGACTCAGAACAGGTAATGAATGTATCCTGATACAGAAGACGAAAGAGTAGCTTACTGGCAAAATCAAATAGGGTATAGCCAACAAAAAGCTAAACCATTATTTGAAGCCTGTGAAATACTACAAAAGCAATATTATAATGAAGCCTCTACAGATCGTGAAGCAACTGAAGGTGATGATTATGATGAAGAGCATATTAGGAGAACTAAAAGCGGTCTTATATTTGGTTGGATTGATCAGTCTATCGCTAATATGTTGGATCGCGCTCCTATGTTTAGAGTGCATCCACAGAATAGAGCAGCTGCGGAAAGAATGGATGAAGAAGATCCGCAAAGTTTAAGCTATGCTCAAGCAGCAGAAAAAGTTATCAATTATCGTTACCGTGAAACTAACCAACTTCGTGTAGATGAACGTATAGTTTTAGATGCTTTTCTTAATCCTTATGGTGTAGCTAAAATTGGTTATACATTAGATGAAAAAGAATTACAACAAGAATTAGTAGCTGAATTAGAGGGAGCATTAGATAACGATGAAGATCCAGAAGAAGAAAACACTCTCTTGGCTATTGGGCAACCACTACGAGTGGGGCCTGATGACGATCATGTTTTCCATTTGGAAGCACATAAAGAATTGCGTAAAACGCTTAAAGCACAAGGTAGAAAAGGTAAAAACGCTCCTTTATTAGCTGCTTTAAATAATCACATAAAATTGCATCAACAATACTTAGATCGGGCAGAGCCTAGCGCAAATACCAACATACGTAGAGGTGCTCCATATGCAGTAAGATGGAGGCCTGATATGTTCTTAACTGATCCTTTTGCATCAGAAGGGCCAGGTGATGCACGTTGGATAGCTTTTGGTTGGGAACTTCCATTGGCTGAAGTACAAGCTAATCCAGGCTATAAAAATACAGATCAGATAGAGCCAAGCAGGTATGCAGATGCTCCTCAGTATGATGAAGGACAAGAAGTAGAAGATGGTTTTGATGTAGTTCGTGGATGGGAAATATGGGCAAGGAACTTTCCTGTAGCAGAAGGCAAGTTTAGAAATCTTCTTATAACTATCGTAGAAGGCGCTGATGTTTTTATACAAGAAGAAGAAGAGTGGCCCTATGACAGAATAGATGATTATCCCGTAGAAGTTGTATCTTATCACGCTGGTATGGATAGTTGGTATCACTTGCCTACACTTCTTCTTGGTGGTGGTGATACGGTACAAGCTCTTATTAATGAGATTCTTGATTCCTTTCTTTCTACTATAAGGAAGCAAAAGAATGTGTGGCTTGTTGATCCGAAGTTAGGGATCAACAAAACTGTTATAGCCGATATGTTAGATGCACCTGATGGAAGTGTTATAGAAGTTCCAGGTCTGGCAGAGCGTGGAGCGGCAAATGCTTTACTTCCACTTCCGTTTCAACAGGTTCCAAATGAGAAAAATGAGATGATGTCGCTTTTACAGCAAATGTTTGATAGGTCTGTAGGGACACCACAGCCGATCTCTATGCCTAAAGTAGATACAGCAACAGAAGCTAGTATAATGGAAAAACGTAATACTAGTCGTGAGAATAGACGTAGTGCGTTATTGACAGAATTTCAAGTTCGTAAAGCTCGTAAGATGTTGCAAATGGATTTACAGTATTTGCCAGATCAACTTTTCTTTATTGATCGTAGTGCATCTAGTTTTGTTGAGATTTCTCCTGAAATGGCTAGAGGAGAGTATTGGACAACTATGGATGTTACAAGTCATGCTTCGGCTATCAATGTAGAGAGAAAGCAGTTTATGGACTTGTTGAATTTATTCTCTGGGTTAACGCCTCTCATGGTTGAGTCGTTTGGGCTTCCTCCGAATATTCCAGAACTTGCAAGGCGTGTTCTTGTTCGTGGTTTCGGTGAGGAAACAGTAGATGAGTTGCTCCCAATGTTGGAGTATGCTAGTGAGATGTTACAGCAACAAGGAAAAGATAAAGCAGCTGAAATAAACCAACAAAAAATGGCCCGAACACAGGAAGGTAAAGCACCAGAGTTTACAGACCCTCAAGCACAAGCTGCACAAGATGCAGTTACAGCAGGACAAAATGCAGATACGGGAATTGGGCCTCTTAATCCACAAGCCTTTGCTGAGGGTGTTGCTCCAAGTGAAGGTGGGCAAGCTGCGGAAGCAGAAGCCTCTTAACTCTATTGCAGGGTGAAACACAGTTATGGGAACATTTAGTAATCCAAGTGAATGGCCAAAAGAACGGTGGCCGAATTTTAGTGTTAATGAGATGAAGTGTAAAGAGACTGGCATTTGTTTTGTTGATGAAAGTTTTATGGATAAGTTACAGTTATTACGCAGTGACTTAGGGCGTCCGTTAACTATTACTTCTGGTTATCGTGATGTTTCTCACCCTATAGAAGCCGATAAAATAAAAGGCGGAAAGCCTGGAGGTGCTCATACAACAGGAAAAGCAGTTGATATTGCTTGTGATCGAGAATTAGCGTATGAAGTACTTAAGCGAGCTATGCAATATGGTTTTACAGGAATAGGAATTAAGCAGAAAGGTGATGGGCGGTTTTTACATTTAGATACTATAACGAGTGAGGATAATTTTCACGTGCCTCGCCCAACTATATGGAGTTATTGATATGCCACCAAGTCAATGGCAAAGAAAAAGAATGGATAAACAGCAAGGAAAAACTGGGGATGAAAATATTTTTAGGGATACTAGACTAGGGAGAGCTTTATCTGATGCATTGGGTTTAGGGGAACAAGATCTAGAAAATCGTAGACAAGATCGTAGACAAAAACAAAAAGCAGCACAAAGACGCAATGCGATAGCATCTCGTGAGCAAACTAAAAGACGTGCAAGAAGCGATCAAGATAGAGCAGATTATAACCGCGAGCAATCCCGTAGTAAGAACATGGCAGGAAAAAGAAAAGCTGAAAGGGATCGTGCAAACGCGATGCGTGGTGCAGACGCATGGACTCCGATATTTGAGCAGATGGAGGCTATGGGAACTATGCCTAAAGATAAAACAGCAATAGAAAAAGTTTTATCAACAGACAATTCATCAGAGACAATAACTACAAGTCCTCTGTCACGCGAAGAACAGATCAAAATGTTTATGAGCGGAAAAAGTATAGACGAGTTATTGGAAGCTTTTAATGCGGGTCATATTGATTTCCCAACTTATATTGCAGCACAAGAAAAAGAACTGAGTGAAAATCCTGACGGTGAGTTCGCACAGAAATATAATCAAAGGCGTAAAAATCTTCTTGGGCCTTGGGATGATGATGAGACTGAAGAGCCTATTACCACTGATGAGTATAATGAACTTGTTAGGAGCGGAGAAATTGAGGTTCCTCCTGTTACTATTGTTGGAGAGGGATCTGAAGCGATGGAACCAGAAGAAGAAATTACCGCACTAGACATGAATGAATATGACAGGCCAGTTGATGAAAAAGAGTTTGCAGAGTTTATGGAAAATCGTCCTGAGTTTATGATGCCGGTAGGTAATCCATTAGCTGATTTTGATGTTTATACTGATGATGAGGGTAAGACTAGAGTTAGAGACAGTGAACTAAAAAGATTAAGTGAAAAACCTATACCACAAATGAAAGCAGGCCCTCCAACTTTGTCTAGCTTTTTTGCAAATCTTTTTGATCCTGTTAGTAAAGCAATAGAAGATCTTTATACAAAGTCTAGATTATCTGGTTCGCAATCAGAGAAATATGAAATAATGGATCAGATAGAAGATCTTCAAAAACTGCAGGATGCTGAAAGAGCTGAAAGATATAGCGGGCCAGGTGCAACACGGAGATTAAAAGAGCGTCGTGACAGAGTTTCAGATCGTAATGTCCCACAGCGAATTTTACAGCAAATGCGTGCTTCGCAGATCAAGGGAAAATGAGTAACGCTACGCCAAACATTACGTGGGGAGGGTTGGCCAGTACTACAAATATGGCTCCCTCCAAGCGTAAACCTAAACGGAAAAAAACTAAGCCTAAGCGTAAAGTTAAGATTAAGGTAAAGAAAAACAATGGCAAACGGTAGAATGGAATATAGACCTGCTCCGCCTGACCTATTAGGGTTAGATCGAGCATGGAGCTTATACAAAGATTTACCAAGAGGAAGGCGTGAATTATCCGCTTTAGGGGAAGTTCTTACTACTCCTTTTAGGGCTATAGAAGAAGCTTACCCCGAAAGAAAGGAAGTTGAACAATGGATTGAGGATCAACCTCCCCATCGTTTAGGGCCTATAGGGGAAGCTGTTATTAGTGGGGGAGATGAGGCACTTAGATTTTTAGGAGGAGTGCTTCCAACTACAGGAAGTGCATTAGAAGAAGAACTATTAATGTCTCTCCTTCCTATAGGGCGTTTTAAAAAATTAGACCCACATGATCTTGAGCTCTCAAAATGGGAAAAAGAATTTAGCGATGCGATGAAAGAAAGTAAAGATGCGTTTCAATCTATTAGTCCACATATGAGAAAGCCAGAAGGTGGCGAGGTAATTGATGAAGTTTTAGGTGAGGCGAAATCTTCTGGTTCTGGCTTTAAACTTGTTGAAGGCCCAGAGCCTCCGCAAATAACTTATGATGATTTGACACCGACGCAAAAACAATTTTATGATAATTTATCAGATAAACAAAAAGCACAGTATTCACCTAGTGATATTAATGCTATGGATTCTAAGCCCACATCACAGGCTGATGAAAGTTTTAAAAAGGATATGGGCGAACAGCTCAAAGAAGTTACAAGTCAATATGGAGATGGTAGTCAGTACAAAACAAAAGCAGATGAGCTTGCTGATTTACCTCGACAGCTGGATCTTGCAGAAGAAGAATTATACTATTTATATCCTGAAGCAAAGAATATGCAATCACCGCTTGCAGAAGAACCTCTTAGCTATTCACAGAGGGGTGATATTGAGTTTACTCCTAAGCAAGAAGAAATATGGGATAAAATTCCCTATCAGCTAAAAAATCAACTTACTAATGCGTGGGAATTTTTTGATGAATTTCCAGGTGACGTTTCTCTGGATAATATAACTTTTATTCAATTCGCTAAAAGACTAAAAGATCTTTTTCCTGATTTATCTTATGGTGCTATAAATGCTATTACTTATAAGGCTTACAATCCAAAACCTGTCCCATATCCGTATGGAAGTCTAGGAAACTTTAAGGTCGGAGGAGTCGACTAATATGCCAGTATATTCATTTGTATGTGAGCCATGTAAAAACAAAGAAGACTTTCTTCGGACAGTTGAGGAAAGGAATAAAGCCACACATTGTAGGTGTGGCAATAAGATGAAAAGAGTACCTGAGCGTTTTAATGCAGAGACTTTTGAAGAATACTTTGATGAGGGATTAAATAGTGACGTTTACAGTAAGCGGCACAAAAAAGCTATAATGGAACAGCAGGGCGTTATAGAGGCTGGAGATCCTGTTCATGGAGGTAGGAATTTTGATTCAAAGATGCCGAACTTGATTGGGAAGCAGAAACCAAAGGGTAAAGTTTGGAATCCACCAAAATCAAAGAGTGATGCAGAAGTTACTACGATGAATGAAAAGGGTGAAGTTACAGGTACTCACAAGATAGATGATCTTCCAAATGCAGGGGAAGGTCTTAAATGATGGGGCTAAATAAAAAGAGCCTCCTACAATTTTGCGGAGGATATTAGTATGTCAGAAGTGGCTGGAGATATGGGTGATGCAGGTGTTGTAGATTCAGAAAGTGTTTCCGCACAAGAGGACTATCGTTCTTTTGTTAACGAGGAAGCTGGAAAGTGGGGGGACGTTGATGATCAGGGCGTCCTTGATGGACTGGAAGTATCAGGAGTAGAGATGGAACCTGAGTCTCAAGCCGATGCACCTGTTCCACAAGTAAGAGTGGATGAAGGTCGTAGGCAAGGTACAGATGAGGTTTTATCTCGACTAAGACAGAGTGACCCTGAAGCTGCTAGAATCATGTCTGGTATGCAACGTCAAATGCACCAGAACATTAATGAGTGGAATGATTTAAAGGGGGAAGTTCTCGGTCTTCGTGAGCAAATGCTATCTCAACGGGAACAAGGGCCAGCTCCTGCACAGGATGAAGGGCAAGTTGATGAACAAGCCTTACCTGAAGGCGTTTCTGAGCAGCATATAGAAATGTTTAGAGCAATGGCTGACCATTTAGGTTATGTTCCTCGACAAGAGTTGGAGGATCGAGCGATAGAAGCTCAATCACGTAGTCATATCCAACAAAATTTAGAGGATGCTTACGGACAGTTTGGTGAACAGTTTGGATCTGTGGATGAGGCAGGTAATGTTAGGATACACCCAGAAGTGCAAGAACGGTTAAGGGAAAGACTTGCACAACTTCGTGATCCAGCAACTGGTATAACACCGTTGGATTTGTATAAACTGGAGTTTGGAGCTCAAGCCCCAGTGCCACAACCTCAACAAGTTATTCAACAGGCACCACCTCCACAACAACGTAGACCGTCTCCAAGTGCGACCGTTAGAAGAAGTTCCAGAGGCAGTGGATCACCTCAAGTAAGGATATATGATCCTAGTCGAAATGATTCTGCTGAAGATGTATTCGAACGAGCTTGGGCACTAGGTAAGCGACAGCTTACTGGACAATAAAAACAAGAGGCGTGAGCCTCATTTTCTTGAGAGATTGTAATGGGAATTAAAGATGCAAGTCCTAGTATAACATGGGGTGGTCTACTTAGCTCCACTGTTATGAACTATTTGGATAGCGGAATGCTCCGTGACCAAGTACACAAACGTAGTTCTTTTTGGAAGTGGCTTAATGAAGGAAGCCGTATTAAGAAGTTGACTGGCGGTGAAAGAATTAAGCTACCTGTAATGTATGAAGGTTCTGGTAACTTTAAGCGTTACTCAGGATATGAAACTCTGGATCCTTCAGGTTATGATGGACAGACAAATGCTTTCTTTGATTGGAAGCAAGCGGCTACGACTGTCGTAATTTCTGGTATCGAGAAACGTAGTAATCAAGGCGAAAGCCGTATTCGTGATCTTGCTAAAGATCGTTTGTTCCAAGCAGAAGCTACGTTGGCAGATAACTTAGCTACCGATGCTTTCAGTGATGGAACAGCAAATGGTTCTAAGCAGATTACAGGTTTGGAAGCAATGGTTGCTACTACAAATACTTCTGGCACGTATGCAGATATTAACTTTGGTAATAATGACAAATGGCGTAACAATGTTATTACTGGTGTTGGTAATGCAGCGGCTAATCTTCTGCCTAACCTCCGTACGATGTTTAATGATTGTACTGAGATTTCGGGTGTTGAAGGTGAGCCAGATGCTATCTTCACGACTCAAACAATGGCTGAGACTCTTGAAGCATTGATCGTGCCTGCAATTCGTTATACACCAGGTGGCGAAGGTGAATTGAGTATTAAGCCTAAGTTTCGTGGTGCTACGGTTTATTGGGAAGGCAAGTGTCCTTCTGGAACCTTGTATGTTCTCAATAGTAAGCACATCATGATTTTTGTCCACAAGGATGCGTACTTTAGTATGGGACCTGATGGTATGCAGAGTCCAGTAAACCAAGATTCGTTCTTGGCTCCGATTCTGTTTCAAGGTAACATGGCTACTAACCTACGCGCTGGTTTGGGCAAATTAACTGGTTTGACATAGGAGGTAGATATGGCTGTTACAGCAATTACCTCTGAAGGTCGTATGGCTAATCGTTTGGTGTTAACAGGTACTATGACCTGTGATGCGTCAGGCGGAACAGTGGCCATAACAGATACAAAAAGTCGCCTAATTAGTTTTTGGGCTATAAATTCAGATGGAGAGGAAAGTAATCGAATCGTTCTTAATTCAAATGACGGTACTGAAGATACTGCTAATGGGTCTATTTTTATTTCCCATGCAGGTGATGATACAGACGTTTTGAATTTTGAAGCAACCTTAGTTTAGGAGAAATTAACTTATGTGGATGCAAACAGTAAACCGTACGGATACGGAACGTGTTTGGGTTACTGTCCAAAATACTAGTGGACATACTCTTACACAGCACTATCCAGTTTTTAAGTATGATAGCGCAGCTAATACAGCTAGCGTGTCAACAAATGAAGCAGGTTTAGTTTCTGATGGTTGTGGAGTTGCTAGTATTGAGGGTAACTTAATTGGCCTTGCTTTTGAGGATATTCCTGATGGGTCTGAAACTGGGGTAGTTCAGGTTTATGGTTATCATGAGTCTGTTCTTCTTTATGCTTCACTTATGGCCGCTGGAGCAAAGGTTAATCCAGGTACTCCATTGATGACTATGCGAGGTAACATTGCTAGTGTTGGCATGACAAGTGTTGGTTTATGTGCAGCTGCTAACCGTATTGTCGGGAACCAGATAACAGCACTGGATACACTAACATTTACCGCAACGCCACCAGCGTATGGTAATCACGTTTTTATTCGTGCAATGTAACTTTGTTTCATGTTGTATCACAGTGGGGAGGCAGAGAAATCTGCTTCCTCACAATAAGATGAAGGGCTGATAATGAATTGGATTTATAATTTTTTAAAACCAGTTGACCCAAAAGAAGTAGGGAACCAACTAGTTAGGTGTAGTTGTGGTAGAGTTATGTGGTTAAAAGGCCACGATAAAGTAAAAAAGCATCATATAGGGCATCAGATGCGTACTTTAGAGCAAGGTAGTATTTTCGAGTTTTTAAAATTAAAATTGGGGCTAATTAGCCGAAGAACTTTCGGTGAATGGTTGCGTGATAAAATGGAAAGCAGGGCTGAATGAAGTTAGCTATAGGAGTACCGTGGTACAATGGTCCTGATGCTGATACAGGGCCAGCTTATTTAGATTTAATGATGTACTTTGGTGCATTGCGAGAGAGAACTGTAATGCGTGATTCTATGCCCCGTGACGCATGGTTAGGATTAAGAGATAAACTTCCTATGTTAGATGAGTCAGGTGATGAGGCAGGGAATCCTACAGAAGAAGATTATGACTTACTAGGAAGATTAGAAATAGCCTTAATTGATTACAGTAGAACTAGTCTTGTTGGTCGTGCACGTGAGATTATTGTAGACGCTGCTTTAGATTGGGGAGCTGATTATCTTTTCTGGTGGGATGCTGATATGCTTTTTAATTACTCAGCTTTTTTAAGTTTGTTGCGGAATAAAGTTCCTGTTGTCGGTGCCTTAGCCTTTACAGCGCGTACTCCAATACATCCAGTGCTTTATAGTATAAAGAAAGAGCGTGATACAATAAATAATCAAGAATTTGTTGAGAACTCAGAAATAATTTTTGATTATCCTAAAGAAAAATTAGTGGGGAATGATGATATAAATGGTGAGCTCGCTTTAGGTGGTGCTTGTATGCTTTACAATATGAATGTGTTTAAAGAGATTCCTAAGCCTTGGTTTTCCAGTACAGGTTGTGGCGAAGATTGGCATTTTTGTTATCGTTGCGCTGAATATGGTATTCCACGTTATATGGACACCAGAGTAAAAACACAACATAAAGAACACGCACCTCGATGGGCTGATGCAACATCTTATGAGTTATACAGAAAAACTATACCTGAACAATATGAAGAGCTTATGAAAGCAAATAAGGGGGTTAAATGAAACCTTCACTTACTGTGGCTATTCCTACATGGCATAATTTACAACAGTTAGAATGGTGCATTAAGAGCCTTTTTAAGCATACTGAATACCCGTTAAAAGTTATTGTTATTGACAATGGTGGGAAAGGAGAAGTGAAATATAAGTTAGACATGGGAAATAACATTAATAACAAATTACCTCTAACAGTTATAGAGCCTAAAGAAAATCTTGGTTGGATGGGAGCTATTAACTTAGCTTTAAATGACTGTGATACCGAGTACTTTTGTTTATTAAATGATGATGTTGTATTTATACCTGGTCAACAAGAGTTTTGGCGTATTCTTATTTCTAACTTTAAAGAAGGGTGCGTAGGAGCTGTTAATCCTTGTTCTAATTTTGTTGCTGGTGCTCAAAGCTTAATGTTTATAGATACAGATAATAATTTTAATTCTTCTGTATTAATTGGTTTTTGTTTGTTAATACGAACTAATGTTTTAAAAGATTTAGGCGGACTAGATCCTACATTACCAGGTGGTGATGATTTAGACTTAAGTATTAAACTAACTAAAGCGGGTTATGATTTACGTGTTGATAAGCGTTGCTACTTACATCACTTTGGGCAACAAACAGGCAATAGAGTACACAAAGGTCACTGGGACTCAACTTGGCATCAAGAGTTAACAAATAACGCACTAATAAGAAAACATGGAGTAAAAGCTTGGCATGAATGTTTTCAAGCGGGATGGGCAAAAGTGGAATCAAGATTAAATAGTGCCGAAGAATCGTGTGAAGATTTATGGTTAGAAAAAGTAACTAAAAATTTTAATGGCGAGCCTGGACTTAATATAGGATGTGGTGATAAGGAGGTACAGGGAGCTTTAGGTGTTGATATAAATAATTCAGTGGGAAATGCGGGAGGACAGCAAGGAAAAGATAGTAAAGCAGAGTTAATTGCAGATGCTGCTGATATTCCTCTTGATGATGGTAGTCAATCTTATATCGTGGCCACACATATTTTAGAACACACAATAGATGTCTTGCGTACTATGAAAGAATGGTTTAGATTATTAAGAGAGGATGGGATGTTGTTTTTGTCTGTTCCTAACCACAATAGGCTTCCTACTATGCTTATTGATTATACTCATGTTCACGCTTTTAATAAAGACGCACTTCAGAACTTAATTGAAACTTGCGGGTTTAAAATAGATAATATTGAGGAAGATAAAGTAGGAGCAATAAAAGTGGAAGCAAGAAAGGTGGCTGCATAATGAAATCACCTGGATTGTTTTATAACGCTGATATAAGAAATAATGGTACAGCAAGAAGAATAAGTGAAGCGTTCTTTCGTGAAGGTTTTAAAGACACAGGAATGAAGCGTTATACTAGGCCGTTTCACGATGAGGTTGACTATGGAGAACATGATTTTTGGTTGTTTGTGGATGACGGTAGAGATGACATTCCTATGGAACTTCCTAAAGGTGATGCACCAAAGTGTTGTTATCTTGTTGATACGCACTTAGGGTATGAACAAAGATTAGAGTGGGCAAAGAAGTTTGACATTGTTTTTGTTGCTCAACTTCCAGCTGTAGATAAGATGAAGGGTGATGGAGTTGAAAATGTTCATTGGCTTCCGTTGGCGTGTACTCCGAGTGTTGATCTTACTGCTGGAGAATTAACTAGAGCCTCAAATGAAATCTTAGGTGAATGGGGAGTAAATAAAAGACATGATGTTGTCTTTGTTGGGTACTTAAATAACGGACATATAGTTAATGGTGTACAAGAGGGAAAAAATCGCTTAGAATATTTAGACTGTGTTTTTAATCGGTTTAATAACAGTTGGTTGTCTTTTAATTGTTTTATGGCTGATGCCGCTGTTCGTTATGCACGAGGTAGAGTAGGGTTTAATGTTTCAATTCGTGATGATCTTAATATGCGATTTTTTGAAACTATGAGTTATGGAACCTGTCTTGTTACAAACACTGATGTTGTTGGTATTGAAAGTTTAGGATTTAAAGAAAGCGAAGATTTCTTAGGATATACAAGTCCCGAAGAAGCTATTGAGAAAATTGATTGGGCTTTAAAACATCCTATGGAACGCGAAGAAATAGCAAAGAGTGGACATATAAAAGTACGAGAAATGCACACTTATAATGATCGAATTAAGTTTATGATAGAAATAATAAAAAAATGGGCTAGAGAAGATACTCTGAAAGAGGTGAGTTATGGATAGTGTTGCTCTTAATGGTAGATGGAGTGCCACTGCAGCTGGAACAAATTCTGGTGCGACAGCTACTAAGTCGGCAGTTTCAAATAAAGTAATTGTTACAGATCATGTGAGTGGCCATGTAGACGCTGATAGTACTATACAGCTGAAAGATGGATCTACGGTATTAGCTGAATGGAAAATAGATGTATCAGTAGAGGGTATTTCATTTAGTTTTACTAATCCCAGTGGATGGTTGGCAAGTAGAGATGCAGATGTCACAGCAGTTATAGCTTCTAGCGGTTCTGATTGTCAAATTAATGCTACAGGATTTACAATACAATGAAACCACATATGAGCGAAGGTTTAGAGATAGTTCTTAGTGGCGGAAGCTCTGATTTGGGGCCTGAGAAGCATAAAGGCATGGGGCAATTAGAGCAAATAATCTGTCGACTGGATGCGATAGAAAAGAAGTTGAATATGAAGGCTGAAGGTAAAGAAGAAGAGTCTGAAGATCACTATGAATCAGTGATGTATAACTAAGGAGAATTGATTATGCCAGTAAGACAGCGTGCAAATGTAGGAAAAGGCGTACAGGATATACGTAGAGGAACCAGAAAAAATCCTACAAGTAATAAGCCTTCTAAAGCTGCGGCTCAAGGAACTAAGCAAGCAGCTAGTCCAAAAAGAGCAAGCACAAAAACAAAAGCTGCTAGTTTTAGCAGTCGAAATAAAAACCCGACTAGCGCAGCTGGTAGACCTAAACGTAAGCCTGGAGGTGGAATGTTGGCTGCAAAACCAGGTAGAGCAAACACGCAAAAGTCAGCACAAGCTAATTATGGTAGAGTTGGAACAAAAGGTAAAACTGCCCCATCTGTTAAACGAGCAGTAACTAAAGGTGCAACAAAAAGACGTTATTCACGATAGAAAGGAAGGGCTGGTATGCCAGTTTTAATTGATGTAGAAAAGGAAGAAGTAGTTGGAGAAAGAGACCTTGAGTCTGGAGTACCTCTTATCCTAACAAAAGAACAAGAAGGAGAAGTTGTCTTTACGTCCTATATCAGTATGAATAAAGATAGGGCTGATTGGCAACCTGAAGGTGAATGGATAAAGGAAGTAACAACTGATTTAGCTTCAGGAACAAGAAGGCAACCAAGACTTACAGTTGCCGGAATAGATGGAAGGCCTCGTCCTGTTTCTATTGACGATGGTCTTATTATTGGACTCAAAGGAACAATGAGTCGTATAGTGGGTATTATGGGTGGTAGAGCTCCAATGAGTATGGATGAAGTAGATGCTTATATAGACGCTAATCCCGATGAGCAGATTCCCACTTTTCAAGAGTGGCAATTTCGTATTGCTTATGTTAAGAAAACTAATGGGCCTGAAGCAAGAGCTAACATGCTAAAGAGTGAAGATAAGAAAAGAACTGAGAGTCAATCAGATATGTTTAAGGCTTTTGCTGAGATGTTTAAGATGGGTATGGCTCAACAAGGCGGACAAGAAATAAGTCCTGATGCACAAGCAATGCTTAACATGGGAATCGAAAAAGCTGGCGGGGGTAAGAAAGGAACCTAGCCTTGTATTATAAAAAGATAGTAGAAGAAATACTTGCTTTTGCTGGACAAGGAACGGGAGGACAAGCTGAGACATTAGTAAAAAGAATGATTAATACTGTCTATTTTCGTGTATTAGAAGAAGTAGACACTCCATATGAAGAACGTGTATTTACGGCATCCAGTGTGTCTGGTCAGGCTACACTTGGTATGCCTTTAAGTGTTCGTAAAATTAAGAACATAGAAGATCCTACAACTCCGCGTATGTTAAGTGAAACGTCTGCTCGGAGTTTTGATCGCAGAGAGGCAGGTTCTACTGACACAGGAACTCCGTATGAGTTCTTTGTAGCAGAAACAAGAGGAACACAGAAGTATCCATCTACAAATGGAACTCTTACTGTAGTAAGTAGTAATACAGCTGACGCAGGTGGTAATTTTAATTTGCGTGTTGAAGGTTTTAATACTAATGGTGATTTAGTAACTGAACTTATTGAGATGAATGGGACATCTAATGTAGCTTCTTCTAATAGTTACAGTGCTGCTTTAGGTGTAGAGAGAGTTGTAAAAGCACCTCTTAATGAGCAAATATTTACAGGTGATATAACTGTTAAGGATAATGCAGGTAATCAAATTGCCCATATTCCTACTATGTATGATAGTCCTAATTATATTACAATAGAGTTTAACCCAATTCCAGGCTCTGTAATTACTTATAATGTACGTGCAGAGATGCGTGTTCCACCTTTAGTGAATGACTATGATTGGCCTAAGTTTGATGAACAATTCCATGATATATTGATTTTCGGTGTAACTCAAGATTTACTAGCTGCTTGGGGAAAAGCAGACACTGCAGGAGCTCACAGAATTACATTCGGTGAACGTATGGCAGAATTTACAGGAAGTGCATCCTATGCTCCAGCTGCTATTCATGTATTTGCTAATATACAGAATGCACCTGGTTATCGCCAACGTCCAGGTCGACCCTTAGTAAAAGGTGTCGATTTTGGGTTAGCTTCATAGGAGCGATAAATGGCTATAGCAAGTAACTTAGTTAGACAAAATTTAAGGGTATCACAACAAACAGTTACTAGTCCTATATTTAGGATTAAGGGACAGCGTTCAAGGTGGTTTTATCCTGATGCAAGACTTACACCTGAACACGCTGAAGTAATGCGTAATATTGATATATCTGAACGTGGTGTTGCTCATAGTAGATATGGATATACAGCGTATACAGAAAGTACATTAACTAAAGATGATACATCTAATTATAATGGATATGCGATAACAGGGTTACAAAGTGTTACATTTGCAGATGGGAGTAATAGAAGAGTCGTTTTAGGTACTAGTGCAGCTACTGGAAGTGATGTAACTGCTATGTGGAATGATCCAGGTGGTGTAGGACAAACAATAACTAATCTTACAGGATCAGATACACTTACCGCTGATTATGATACTAGATTTACTTATGCGTTTTTAAAAGATAAACTTTGGATTTCAGACAGTGAGGGACAATTACAATCTTGGACTGGTAGTCTGACAGCTAACTTTACTAAATTAGCACCTAAAGAAGCTACAGCGGGCGTAGGTTCTGATATATTCACTGCTTGTAAAGGTGTCTTTATTCACTCTAATGGTTTAGGTGTTTACGGGACAACTGAAGGCGGAACATACCAACCTACAACAGTTCGTTTTTGTAGTGTTTCCTTGAGTAAAAGCGATATGTGGGTAGTTGATCCTGTGATCTTTCCTCAGCAGAATGTATTTAAATGTTTTGAAGGTGGCGCCCCTATAGTTCACTGTATTGATTTTAATGGTAAGTTGTTAATATTTAAAGAAGATGGACTATATACAGGATTTGTATCTACTACAGAAATGGGATATAGAAACTTTCAGTTTGAGCGAACAATTAGAGGCTTTAGTCCTACAGGTCGAAATGCTATTATTTCGCGTCCCGAATTTTGTTGCGGGCTAGCAAAAGAAGGTATATTTGTTATAACTCCTGATCTACAGTATCAGATTGTTAATAGTGATGATATAACAGAATTTTTTAACCTTAATCTGTTTAGGCTAGATAAAGCACAAGCTGTAGTAAGGGAGGCAGATCACCAAGTTAGGTTTTATATGTCTACTAACGGGTCAGATCTTAGAGGCGGTGGTGCTGGTGGATTTGATATAATACTTGTTTGGGATTGGGAAACTGGTGATTCATGGTTAGATACACCTAGCCACCTTTTGAATACTATTTCTACTTTTGTTGGTAGTGATGGTAAGCAGAGAGATTGGATAGGGGCTATGAAAAATGTTGAAGATGGGCCTGAGTTTGATGGATCTTCAGGTAGAATAAATAGTGGAAATGCTTTTGGTCGTATATTTACAGGTAATGAGTCATCCATAAATGAAGATTGGAAAATTCCTTATACTTGGCACATCAAGATGAGTCCTAATGATCTTGGATTACCTGGTCGATCTAAGCACGTGCTTAATGTAACAACACTTTATCGTAGACGGACAGGACAGCAGAAACTAACATTTAGAGCTAATATTAATGAGGGACGTGAAAGTGCTTATCAAGAGGAAGTAACACTTGGCACAGGGGTACAGTGGGATAGAAATGAAAGTTATAATAAAGGTAGAAAGTGGCCAGGAACTGGTGCGTTAAGGGCTGATGTTTTTGTAAATCGTGTTTGTGAGACTATAGCTCCTGAGTGGGTAAGTGGCAGTCCAGCAAGCATTGAAGGATACATAGTTGAATATATTCCCCTTGACGCTTAATTAGGAGAATCGAATGGCAACAGTAACAAGACCAACTACACCGTTACCAAATCCAGGTGACGAGATAGAAGCAGAACAGGTAAGAGATTGGATTAATAATATACTTTCATTTATAGAAAGTACAAGTATAGATGAAGCTAATGTAAATCTTACGGCAACTACAGGTATTGTTGGTAAAAGTACATCACAGACTATAACAGGAGTAAAAACATTTACTTCTACAGCAACAGGATCAGGCGCAAATACAACTTCTAATTTTGCTCTTAATCCATCTGATAGTTCGATTGCTAATAATGATGGGGTGCGTTTAGGGTTTCAAGTTCGTAATTCAGCTGGAGATGTTCATGACTTTGGTTACTTAGATGTTATAGCAACAGACACTACAGCAACAAGTGAAGATGGTAAGTTTGTATTTTCCGTTTATAAAGATGGATCAGCGGTAGAGGCTTTTTCTATTATAAGTACCGGCCCTGTATTCGCTGGAGATATTACATCATATGAAGATGTTAATGGTGCAGATGTAACTATCTCTATTGGTACAAGTGCTGCAGAATCTTTTAATATAATAGCAGATAATGGTAGTGGTAAAACATTAGAACAAGTTATTTTTGAATCCAAGACAGCTAGCGGTACAGCGGATCATGGAAAACTAGTCTTTAAGGTTGATGAAGTCACAATAGCATCTATAGAAGATGATGGTATTCATGCAACTGTAGGTGGTGTTAATATTGCTGATGATAAGACTTTAGCCTTTGGTTCTGATACTAATTATACTGTTGAGTATGATGAAGATGGTACAGATAAATTAATTGTATCTAGTGCTGTTGATGGTACGGCTTTTAATATGATATTACAAGCTGACAGAGGTGATGATGCGGGAGATGAGTGGTTACTAAGTATTGCTGATGGTGGTATTCTTACTTTAGCTAATGATAAGGCATCAGCCGGAACTCATGCTAACGGAAAGTTAACATTAACAGCAAGCGCTACTGCTTCGGTTTTAGACTTTGGAGGCAATGCCACTCTTTATAATGATCTCAATAATGCTGATGTTTCTTTTGCTATGGGTACTAGTGCAACTGAAAGTTTCAATATTATAACCTCTAATGGTGCAAGTGACAAAGAGCTTTATGATGTAAACTTTACAACAAAGACAGCTGAATCAGATGCAGATCGTGGTGAGTTTATATTTAATGTAGATGAAGCTAAAATACTTACCATAGATGATGGAGGTATTGAATTAGAGTCTGGAATGACAATCTCAGGGTTGTTATCAGGTACTAACTTAGGCTTAGTTTATAATAACTCTAATGCTCTTGCTACAGCTTCAACTGTATTACTAGATGGTACTACATTAAGAGTTGGAACATCTGGAGGCAGTGCAGGGGCAACATTCCAAGTTTATGGTAATACTAGTGGAAGTTATGTAAGTTTTTCACATAGTGATGATGAGGTTACATTCCAGAAGTATGGTGTAGTGCATTATAGCAATGCTACAAACACACCTATAGTACAAATAAAAAATACTTATAATGATGCAACTGCTGGAACATTAAAGTTTATTAATGATAGAGGAGCAGCTGGACAAGACAATGATGTGTGTGGAACTATAGACTTTTTTGGTGATGATGATAACCAAGATAATATACGTTTTGCTCAAATACAAGGTATAGTAGCTGATGCAAGCAACGGAGCAGAAGGTGGTAAGTTAACTCTTTCAGTTGCTTCACATGATGGTGAGCTTAATACAGGTCTTTTCATAGTAGACGGAGATGATGAAGATGAAATAGACGCAACTATTGGTAATGGATCGGCTTCTATTACAACTATAGCAGGAACTCTAACAATGGGTTCAACAGCTGCTATGACCAATGCAGGGCTATTGTCTGTAGGTAACCAAACAGGTATCACAGGTGTAGGTACTATAACATCTGGTACATGGCAGTCGTCAACAGTAATCGCGTCAGCATATCTTGACACTGATACTGCTCACCTCTCAGGATCGCAAACCTTTACAGGGGATAAAACTTTTACTGGAACCGTGACGGTAGGAGTTGATGACACAGGCAAGGATGTTAAGTTCTTTGGTGCAAGTGCTGGGGCTTACATGGAGTGGGATGAAAGTGTAGACCAGCTTCGTATCATGGGTGCGAGTGCTGATGCAACTACGAGCACTGGTAAACTTTTACTGGCTACGGCTAATCCTACTATAGAGGCAAATGATGTCTTAGGTAAGATAGACTTTCAAGCTCCACATGAAACAGGAACGGATGCAATAACTATAGCTGCATCTATTCAAGCGATTGCACAAGACACATTTTCCGCTTCTGTTAATGCTACAGATTTGATTTTTTACACTGGGCATAGTGAAGCCGCTACGGAAAAACTTCGGATTACAAGTCAGGGTGAGATCGGGATCGGTGGAGCTAACTACGGAACAGACGGACAAGTTCTTACTTCTACTGGAGCAGGAACAGCCCCAGCGTGGGAAGATGCAGGTGGAGGTGGAGCCGCACTTACGGGGTCTACAGCCACGACTGTAACTACCGTGACAGGAGCCAATGCAATACAGGGTGAGACAGATCTTAGGTGGGCTTCGCAAATTCTATCGGTGGATGGTGCGTCCAGTACGTGGGATTCGCACATAGGCATTCAAGCGCATATGTGTTTTATCGGCCACGAGGATAGCCATGCTACAAACTGCGAATGGACATCAAACGCTTATTATAACGGTGCCTGGAAGTACATTGGATCGGGTGAAGCCGCAAGGATCAGACTCCAAACAGGTACTCTAAACACGTACCACGCTACGTCTGGCTCTGCTGATGCCTCATTGAGTTGGGTATCGAATATGTACACTGGAGCTAATGGAGAATGGATCTGGGAAGCCACCGGTTCAAGTGCTTTCGTCATCGCAACATCTACACCGAAAAAACCATCTGGGGGCGATTGGTCTGCCACCTCAGATTCAAGGCTAAAAACAGTAACCAGTAACTATACTCTTGGTCTTGACGAACTTTGCAATGCTAATATTCGACCCGTGAATTACCAGTACAACGGCAAGGGTGGCACGAACGCAGACGGCAAGACCTATGTTGGTCTGGTAGCACAAGAAGTTGAACAGGTTTTTCCTAATTCGGTTACACAGTTTTCGGCAAAAATTAATGACTCAGATGCAAGTGAGACATCCGATCTCAGGCAGTTTGACGGGTCAGAAATCAAGTGGGCATTAGTAAACGCGGTAAAAGAACTGAAAACGGAACTGGATGCGGCAAAGGCAAGAATTGCCACTCTCGAAGCCGCATAAAAAGATAATATAGATAGGGAATTAATAATGGCCTATACACATACTTTAGATATTAGCGATCAAATAATGGTCGCACCAAAAACAAAAGTAGGCGCAGTAGAAAAAACTGAAGTAGTTACAGGTGTTTACGCTACAGCGACATGCACCAGTGACACAGATACAGAAACAACTAGAGGGGCATGGGTTATGTTAGATTTAACAAAAGCTAATCCAGATCATTTTATTGAGTATAGTAAATTAACGGGGCTGCCTGGCAGGGTTACAACTGAAGTTAACATTTGGCATACATCAGTCAAGGAAGCATTAGAAAAAGAGAATGATGCTATACCAAGTAAACCTGTAATTAAAACTGCTTCTTGGAGTTAGTGAAATGAGTCCTGCAAAATATCCACTGCCAAATCAGATACCCTCAGCCGAAAGGCAACGAGTGCTGTATATTGAAGCGGTAAAAGAGATCGAGCATTTACGTCAACAGGTTAGTAATGAAAATATCATTGCTAAAGAGTACAAGCATGATAGAGATGATTTAAAAGGCGAGTTAAAGTCAGCTAAAAAATCCATCATTACGATGAGTAAGAGGCAGAAAGCCGTAGATGAAGGTAAAAAAGCTGCGGCTTGGTCTGGTGGAGCTGCTATATGTATAACTATCCTGTATCAGCTTTGGCATACTATTGGTTTCCCTTTTGCTCGTAATGGAGCAGATAAGAAGTGGCAACTGTTCTGGGAGCACGAAGCAGTTTATGGTGCAATGGTTTGGATAGTTACCGTATTTTTTGCTGAAGTGTATAAGGCCACCAATAAGACGTAATGGAAACTGAAGCTGCAGAAGCAATACAGAAGTTTTCAGAATCTTCTGGTATAGGGTTATTGATAGAACAATACAGTTTCTGGTTTATTGTTGGGTTAGCTTTGTTGTTTTTACGTAATACTATTGAAAATATTCTGGCCGGAGCTACGGTCTTTTTAGGAAGTAAATATGATGAGAATCAAACGTGTTATATACAAATTGGTGGAGAGCGTAGACCAGCTAGAATATCAAAAACTGCTATTACTAGTACCACATTTTATGTATATCAAGTAAAAGATGGTCAGATAGTTGGAGGAACACTTTTAAATGTTTCTAACAGTGAATTAAAGTCACTACAAATTGAACGTCCATTGGATAAGTTAGATTTGGACTTCGCAACGCTGGAGAAAGAAAATGCCTAAAGTTGGTGGAAAGCATTACCCGTATACAAAGAAAGGTAAGGCAGCTGCAAAGAAGGCTAAGGCTAAGATTAAGGCTAAGTCTAAACGTAAACCTAAAAGCCCAAATTTGGGCAATCGCATGGGCGGTAAAACCCCCAGTTCTTATTAAGGAGAAATAGCAAGATGGAAGATCAGGATGAGTTGAGACAGGGCGTAGAACAAGCATTAGAACAACGGGCGACTCAAGTAGTAAATGCGGATCCTCAGTGGCAACGTCTTAGGGGAATGCTTGATGTACTGGAAGGAAAAGTAAATTTAAATAAACAGGAGGGTGAGAATGAAGTTCTTGAAGGACAAGTTGAAGAAGGTACTTCTTAAAGAAGGTAAGACTAAAAAGAATGTAAAGATTATTGCTGGGTTTTTAGTTGCTTTATTAGGGGGTATTGGTATTACTGTATCAGAAGAAGGTATTGGAAATGTAGTTGCAGCAATTATGGATTTATTTTAAACTGTATTGCAACCTGAAACACAGTTAGAAAGGTAATAAAATGGCTAACGGATATGAAGACGCAGCTATACAACAAGGTAGTACTAGGGCACCTCGGTACGGAGACCGGCGCCCTTATAAAGAGGCTCAAGCACGTGGTCAGGCTGTGCAAGCAAAGAGACGTCAAGGTGACCAAACTCTACGCAGGCATGCTTATGGAGAGCATATTACGGGCGACGTTCAACCTATAGATGATACAGGATATAGAGTACAGGATAACTACTTTGGTCCTGATGGTCTACAGCATAGTATGGGTTCAGGCTATGAGCAGGATATGCGAGAGTGGTATCGTAATGACCCAGACCCGCACTATAAAATTAAGCTTCAAGACGTAATGGATCAAGAACAAAACAGATGGGATAGATGGGAAAATATGGGGCCTACTGCAGATTCACGGACTACGGGTGATTGGATGTCCGCTGATCAGCAACTAGAAAAAGCGATAACAGATAGAGCAATGGGAAGAGCTGAAAGAGAAGGTCTTGATTTCTGGAATGCTCCTCCGTCTCCGGTAGCTCCGCGTCAAACTTTTGATGCTTATACAGGAGCTCAAAATGCGGCGCTTCAAAGAAATGCAGGACTTAGTGACAGAGAGGCACAACTACAGCAATCCTTTGACCAAGCAATAGCACAAGCAAAAGCAGACGAAGCTGAGCGAAGGGTTGCGAGTACGTGGGGATCATTGGTTGGGACACCTGTAGACGCTTCACCTGCATTTCAACCAAATCCTGTGCAACAGTTGCCAGCTGATATGCGACCTTTAACAGCCGCACCTCCAACTCAAGCAGATGCACTTCGTGGTCAACTTTACGGGCCAGCAGGTAATGCTTTTGTTCCTGCTCCATCTATGGAAATAGCTGGGCGTGGACGAGTACAAGCTGCACCTCCAAGACCCGCACCAGCAAAAGTACAACCTGCACCTACAGCTGCTTCGGTAGGAAAGTCTATGGGAGAGGCAGTAGCACAACCACAAACAACAACTCCCAAAATAGCACAAACAAAACCAAGAACACCGAAGCAAAAAGAGGACGATAAAACTGGTTTTGTTGATATACAAAGACCAGCAAAACAACGTAAGGGCTATGGACAAGGAAGGGCTTAGATGACAAGTGCATTAGAGGATTCTTTAACTGATGAAGAGTGGAGGGCAATACACGCAGGGGAAGATGCCACCATTGGAAAGCAATCCGAGTTAGTTGTTTCAGACCAAATGCTAAGTACACTTGGGGGAACAGGAACACAGCCTGTTTCATGGCGTTCTCCGTCAGCGAGCGAAAGCGATCCTTATGCTTCAGGCACTAGTACGCCTGGGGCTAAGGTTCCTCAAGCTAAATTTGATCCTAAAAAGAACTTACCTGAAGGTTGGCGTTGGGATGCTCAGCTTAATAGGGCGGTTGATCCCGAAGGTGGACAACACACATGGAACGATGAAGATGCGGCTTCTGGACAAGGAGGATGGATACGTACAGATAATCTTGGCGGACCTGAGAGTTCAGACGAAACAACTGGGGGAGGATCAACAGTTAAATTAGATGATGTAGATAAAAGCAAAGTTTCCGGTGGAATGAACGCAGCTGAATATAACCAACAAGTAGAAGAACAACGAAAGGAAAATGCAAGGCTAGCTAAAGGGAGGGAAGAAGCTAAGGCACAAGAAGATCACATCAGAGAACAACAACGTACAGCTTCAGGTCGAATGGCGGCTGAAGCAGAAAGAAACAGATTAAAACGTAATGTAACAGAAGCTGAAAGCTATGATGATTTCTTTAAGGCTGCTGATGAGTATGATCCTGATGTTGATACTAGATCGCCTGAGTACTTAGCACAACTTAGAGAACGATCAAGGATGAAACGTGAAGCAGAAGAAAACTTTCGGAAGTATGGTTCCTATGATCCTAGTGCAGATGAGGCTGTAGAGTCAGGTAGTATGACTGCTGAGGATTATTCTAAATTAAGTGAAAGAGCAGGACAACCAAGAGCTGAACCTACAATGGAGGAACAGCAAGGAACAGACGTACCACAAGTTCAACAAAACATGCCGGGCACTGTACAAGGAGAAACTGATCCAGATGCAGAAAGGCGTGGTAGAGAATTAGCAGAGATGTATGATGATACTGGCATGACATCTGACCAAGAACAAATATCTGAGACTCTACCATGGCAAGAGACAGAAGGTCAAGATCCTACAGGATATACAGAGGAAACTGCAGCTGATGCTTTTGGTGAGCCAACCACTGACACCGAAGTTCAAGAGAATATGCCAGGCACTGTACAGGGTGATGATGTACCGCAAGAGAATAAACCACCTGAGCAAGTAAAAGAAGAAGATAATAAAAGTATGCTTGATTGGGCTCAGGACGAAATGCGTGCTGTTGTTGACTCTATAGGATTTGATGAGGATGAGTACAGAGATGCACAAACAACAGCTGCAGAGCAAAGACTAAGAGAGTCAGAAAGACGGTTAGCTGCTAGATTCGCGTTCACACCTGGTGGAGCACAATCAGGACAAGCAATGGCAGCTTGGTCAGGTCTTGAACAACAGTATAATAATGAAATGGCAGCTATTGAAGATGAAATATTTACACGTAATACAGCAGCTAGAACAGAGAAAGTATCAGCATTACAAAATGCTTTCACTACAGCTGTAACAAGTGATTTAGATCAGCAAAAGATTGATAATCAAATGGAACAGTTCAACGAGCAATTAGTAATTAGCTTGAGAGAACTGGGATTAAACGAAACACAAACTACAGCAGCGGTGTCTAAAATATACGCTGAGATAGGAAATGAGAAACTAAGAACATCCGCAGACGTAGCCGCTATCTGGGCAGGTCTTACTGGAGAAACAGGACAACCTGGTACTATAACAGCCGCTGACTTAGGTATTGATTTAGATGATGCTGATCTTGCCTCTGCTTTCTTAGGTGGAGGAGATGCAGGTAAAAGAGTTGCTATATCTGAATCTTATTTTGCTATGACAGGACAACGGCCTAGTGATGCACAGATAAACAGTATACTAGGTGGTGCAGGAGTAGAAGTAGAATCTATGCCTACTATGGAAGCCCGACAATTAGCAGCTCAAGTAACTTCAGATAACATGGAGAGAGCAGCTAAGTATAAGTCAATAGCGGAACAAAACGGACTTAATAGAGAGCAATTTGAACAAGGTCAGAAAGAGTATGACGATCAGTGGGCATTAACAACTGGAGATGTTGCAGGTCAATTTGGACTAGATCAAAGTAAATTTACAATGGCTAATTTTGATTTAGAAGCATATGAAGCAAAACTAAACCTTAATACTACTTTAGAACCGCAAGTAAGGAATGAGTTACTTACAAACTTTAAAAGACAAAAAGCTGAAGAATTTAAGAATCCCGCTGCTTTCTTAGAAGCTCATAATAGATTTAGAGATACAGTAGGAAATCAAAGAGCGGACATTGCAACTAAACGGAACATGGACGCGGATGCTTTTGCTAATGCCTCACGACAAGCAGATGCAGCTGAGGCTAGATTCTTAGAAACATGGGCAACAATATCAAGAGTAGAGCCACAACAAATTGCTACTGATCGGACTTTTCAAGGTAAAGCTGGTGAGCAACTAGCTACTAGAGTTCGTGATAGTATCTTTAAGCCGTTATATAATATTATAACAGATGAGTTTGGTGAAGATATAGGAGATCAGAAACTTAGTCCAGAACAATTAAATACTGTTGTAGATAATGCAATGACTAATTCTGACTATATAAATAACACGCGAACGCAACTAGAAATTGCATTTCCAGGTAATATATTTACGGACACTGATATACGTCTAACGATTGAAAGCAGTGTGTTAGATTTAAAGGATGTTACAGCTAATCAAATATTAGCAGGGGCGACACACGCACCTGAGCCAAGTCCTACGACAGTAGTATCTTACAAACCCTCACCCACTTCAGCCAAGAGATACAGTGCACCTTATGGTAATTTGACTCCGGCCCAACAATCACAAGTATATGCTGAAATAAAAGCAAGGGCACCTACAAAGTTTGGCATAAGTAAAGTGTTTTCTACTCCATCAGATTGGTTCGCAGGACTTGATCCTGAAGCACAAAGTTCTATCATCAGCTTAATTGGTGGACAGATGCAACAGTCTAATCAACAGAAAACAAAAGGTGGGGGATTCTTTGGTGCTGTTGGTAGAGTAGCAGGTATGGCCTTAGGGGCTTATGCAGGTGGGTTAGGATCAGGCATGGGTGAAACTATAGCAAAGAAAGTTTTTTAACTAATAGGAGATAAATAATGGGTTTTGTGGATAAGTTATCCCGCTTCGGCACTGGCTTTGCTGAAGGTATGGAGCCTGGAATGCGTATGGGTATGCAGATTGGGCGGGAACAAAGAATTAATAGACAACAGCAACAGGCAAATAAAAGTGCAGCTGAAAATAGAATCCTTACCCTTCTACCGAATAACCGTGAAGGTGCTTATGCTTTATTTGAACAGGGGGTAGGAAGTGGTATTATAGATGAGGACTTTAGAACGGTTATGGATGAAAATATAGCAGGAATGGATGACCGAGCTTCCAGACAAACTATGGGACAAGTGTCTCCAGCTATAACAAGAGCAGGTGGAGCTACAGGGCCTAATCAAACAGTCACTGGTCAAGGCTCTACGGCTTTTGATGTGACTACTTCAGCAGGAATAACACAAGCAGTAACAGAAGCAACTACAGATGTACGAGATCTTGGTACGTCTCGTGCGTTAATAGAAGGCGAAGATTTTGAAGACTTATCCGCAGGTCTTAAAGCCGACATGACAGATGCGGAGTTTAGGAAACTTCAATTAAAAATAGCTGAAGATGAACAAGTCAGGAGATTAGCACAATTAAATCGTATTAGCCCTGTTCTTAATGAGTTAATGAGCGAAAATATAGGTAATAGTATAGCTGCTCGAGAAATGATTTATGATAAGCTAAAAGGTTTATACGCAAATCTCTATAAGGAAGGTGAAGGCGGAGAAAAAACAGAGCGTGCTATGCGTAAAGTAAAACATATGCGTAGAGATTATGATGAAGCAGCTTTTGATGAGATGTATGCTGAGTGGGATTCTGGAGGTAGAACTGTTGACGGCTTTTTAGAAATAATGACTAGCCCTTATTCTTATACAAATCGACAATTAAAGTTTATGTTACCTGAAGTTATGCGAGAAGCTACAACTAAAAACCAAGCAGAAGCATTAGTTGATATTAATTATATACAAAGTATGATGAAATCAGCTGCGGCTACTGGTGATCCTGCTATGGTAACTAAGGCATCAGAGAATTTGATGAAAGAACTTAAAGGAAATCCAAACGCACAAGCTTTAGTTGAGAGTTCACTGCCGATGTATCAGCAGGACTCTTTTAAAAATAAGAACAACAATAAAACAGCTAACTTAAAAACAGTTATAGATCTTTATACGTCGGATGAAGCTCTGGCAAACTTGCGTAATACAGGTCAAGAAGTCTTAGGAAAATTTTATGGTGGTAAGGCAACAGGAATAGGTACCTTAGCAGAATCTCTTAAAGATAATATGCCTGATGATCTTTTAAAAATATTAAAAGGCCCCATTCCAAATATTCAAGACATTCATTTAGATCAACTTGCCACTGTTATGACAGAGCGACAAATAAAAACAGGTGAATCACCAGACAGTAAAGCTCCAACAACTTCAAGTACTGGTTTACAAGTTTCTTATTCAGAGGAAGCAAAAGAGGAGCGAGAAAGAGCTGGGAAAATAGTTATACCCGATGATGCTGCTGTAATTGATGCGTATTTTACTATGGCGTCCAGCCCCTTTGCAGGTTATGATCTCAGTGAAGGAGCAGGGGTACACTTAGATGACATTGCTCCAGAGAGGCGGACATTATTGGCTGCCGGTCTTAAGCGGGCTTATACAGATCCCCGAGCTGATAAGCCAGTAATAGAAACAACACTAGCAAAGTATGGAATAGAACTTATTATCGACAGTAAAGGAGTTCCTAAATTAAGAGCTGTTGATCCTGTAGAGCCTATGCTTAAAGAAGTGCCAGCACCGCTAGAACCTCCACCTTTTTTACCTGATTCTACTACTGTTCAACCATCTGCAACACAAACTGTTACACAAGGATAAAAGGATTCACTATGCCGATTAACATTGCTAATGACCCTGATTTATTAAAGTACTTTGGCAAAACAGAAGGGTCTACATTAGAACAAATAGGAAACCAACTAAAAATAGAAGCAGATGAGGATGAAAATTTACCTGGCCCTTATGCGGGTAGAGGAGCTGAAGGATTAAATAGTTTTGTTGCTGAAATGAATAAGATAAAAAGGAAAGACGCGGGCTTTACAGGGTTACCTTTTTTGCCTCAGTTTGACTTAGGCCTTCCTTCTACTTATCAACCTACCGTTATAGAAGGTCAAGCTGACCTGAGAGCTGCTTCGGAAATAAACAGAGCAAAAGGTGAGGCAATCAATCGTGGTGATATTGATGAGCTTAATGAATACATAGCCACTAATGAACACAGTATGCAACATGACCAAGAACGTAGGCTTAATTCTGTATTTGATGCTCTTTCAGCAGGGCAATACTTTACTACTAGATTAGTTGATGATGTAGTAAATCAAGATATTAATTGGGGAGACGCACTAAAAAATGCAACAAGAGAAGCTGGTGATGCGTCAAATGAATTAATCAATGTATTTCTTCCTGAGTTCCTTGAGCCTGATTGGTCGTATAAAGGCAGAAAAAGAATGGATTGGAAAAAAACACTTGAGAACTCTGGCATGGAAAAAGACAGTAGAATTGTAACAGGTCTTGGGTTTGCTATGGATATGATAGTTGATCCCCTTAATTTAGTACCTGGTGCTTTTATTGCAAGACAACTTGGAAAAGGAGCTAGAGCAGGACTCAAGGCTACAGGTCCACTTGGTAAAGGCTTTAACATGGTGTTTAGACCACAAGCTGCTATACAAGATTTAGGTGAGGGTGGTTTAGATTACTTACGTAAACGTGACTATGCTGAAGCAGGGATACAACGTAAGTATCACGATCTTGTTGGGCAAGTAGATGAGATCACAGGAAAGATGAGTCCTGATGAGCTTATTGCATGGGGATTATGGTATGACCAGCCAACAAAACTTAAACAAGAAATTAGAAAATTAGTAAGCAAAGGTGTTATACCTGAATCACGATTAGCTGATATGGATGGTACTATAACGGCTATTGGTAAATTTACTAAAAACTTGTTTGAGGAAGAAGTCTCTATGGGATTATTAAATAAAAGAGCTTTTAGAGACAATTACATGCCTGGTTACTTTGCCTTTGATCCAGCAGCGAGAAAAGGACAAGCTAAATTTTCAGCCAAAGAAACTCTTGCTACAGGCACAGAAAAAGTAGGCTTTGCACAAAAGAGAAAGACGCTTAATAACGAAGAACGAATGAAAAGAGTTTTAGAAGGATCGTTAGAAAGTACAGAACTTAATCTTGATAACCTGTTAAAACGTAGGTCATTTGACCATGCTAGATGGACATCTACTAAACAATTAAATGATGCAGTTCTTAACAGTGACGCCGTGTTAGCTGATGGAACTAGATTCTCAACAAAGATAGATGATGTGGTGGCAAACAATAAAGGTGAGATGGAGAAGTTAAAGAAAGAATTACAAGATCAGGGCGGTAAGATGTCCGTCTTTGAAGTAAAACGAAAAACATTAGATGAAGTGACTGGTGATTTGAAAGATGAAGTAATAGGAGCATATACATTACCTACAGAGGTTGTGGAACATTTGGCTCGGGGTGATGCCGCTTGGTCACAACCAAATAAGATAACTGAATTTCTTGATTGGACTGAGGCTTTTACATCACCGTGGCGTGGGTGGGCAACCTTGAGTCCGGGCTATCATATTCGTAACTTTCAAGGTATGTTATCTATGAATTACATACGTGGCGTAGGAGCTAAAGAATATAAAGTTCCTTTAGATAAAATAGGTCTAACGAAAAAAGGAATATCTTTTACCGGTTTATTTAATGTTAGGGGCATGGCTGTAAGGCATGCGCAAGCACTTAAAGTGCAAATGGCATTAGAAGGTGTTGGAGAGTTACCGTTATCTGTAGGGAGACAATTTAATAAGCTGGCTAAAAAAGCAGGATATAAAAATTTTGATGCTGTTGGAATGCCCGAAATGAAGTTGCCTGGAATGAAAAAGAAAGGTAAAGTAACAGCTTCACAGATAGCTAAATTAGCACAAGAGTATGATGTTCCACAAACTATTGCTATAGGGCAAGGTAAAACAACTGGGGTGTCAAAACTACTAGATCCCGATGATCCGTTTAGTGCTAGTGATGCTATACAGTTTGCATGGAGAGGAGTCCAAAAAACTGTTAACCCTAAAAAGTTAGATGAGTTTGAAGATTTAGATCCTATGACTATTGCCGCTTTTGAGTCCACCCAAAAAGCAAGCAGAACAGTAGGACAAACAGCTGATATGTTGATCGGTAGTAATAACGCACTTATTAAAGCGAACAGAGCGCTTGCTACAATACCAGAAAATAATGGTAGATTAGCACTGTTCATAGATCGTCTAGTTAAAGGTGACACTTTAGACGCTGCTGCTTTAGATACAAAGAAATGGCACTTTGATTATAGAAAGCTGTCGCAAGTAGAAAAGAAATTATTTGCAGCTGCTATGCCGTTTTATGCTTGGACTAGGTTTGCTATGCCTCGCATGATAATGTCTGTAATTGAAAGTCCCGGTCGTGTAGCGGTTCTACCTAAAACGCAAGAAATGCTTAAAAACTGGGCGGAAGATGAAGGTATCCCAACAGGCATGGCTGAGCCTGATTACTATGATGAAGTGCAAGCCACGCAGATACCTTACATGGATGAAGATGGTTATCCTGTCTTTATGACTGCTGATTTACCGATACTAGAAATTAATAAAATGAACGCTAGAGACGTTCTTTCTTCTATGAATCCACTACCTAAAACTATATATGAATGGACAACAGGTGAGCAGTTATTTACAGGAACTCCAATAGAAAGATACCCAGGTGAAGAAGATCGTAGTGTACGTTGGCAATCACCAATGGTAGAAGATCCTACTGGTATAACTGACTATAAAGGACGGCCTATTAGTGATTGGTTCTGGAAAAAATTAGGATTTAAGAAAGCTCCTAAGATGAGTCGTTTTGCTCGTAGTGCAATAAGAAATATAGCTCCTCCGATAGATAGGTATTTGTTACGTCCACAAGAGTTTGAAGCACAAAAATCTCAACCTAATAGAACAGGGTATTGGTGGTTAAGTACTTTTGGTCTTACAGCTAGGCCACACGATCTAAGGCGCGTGTTAAGAGGTAAAAACTTTCAAGACGTACAAATGATAAGAAACTATGAAAAACGTCTAGAACAAGCTGAAGAACGGGCCGAAGAAGAAAGAGACCCAGTAGAAAACTGGGATGAGTATATGGATGAAATGGAAGGTCGCCCAAGCAAAAAACTTGGTGACTCACCCTAATCCATAATAGCATCAGAGAGTCTGTAACTTATGTCCCTTTGTACTAGCTTACCACGAGATAGGCAGAGGGACATTATAGTCTCTGTAAATTCCTCATCACTTATTTCAGGCAATAGCTTTAAATATTCTCGGAACGCAATACGCCTTCCTATCGGAGTTATGCGAACTTGTGGAGCAGGAGTGTCTACTAACCAGAGTAAAGGTCTGTTAGTTTCTATGTATTCTTCACGTTTTAATTCTCGTAACCACTTCTTTATTTGATCTTCTAATGGTGTCGGGCCTATCATTTTAAGTGGGTCACAATAATCTTTTAATTCCGCTAGTACGATTAGTAATTGTGATCGTGTTTTGATTTCCTTGATGTCCATTCTATCCTCTGGTTTGCGTTCTGGTGGGTTTAAACATAGTCCCCTATGTCGATATATATCTTAGACTAGTTAGACGATCTGGTGACATCTGGTGCGTTATGTCTGTGTATCAATATGCAACACAGTTAGTTGTTCCATCTTAGCTTCTGTGCTGAAAGGTCATGTGTTATTTTTCCTTGCTGTTGTAATGCTTGTATAGCCTCAAGTAGTTGTGTGGCACTGGCATCATCCGCAAACATCTGAGCAACAGTAGAGATTGGGACACTTTGAAATTGCTCAACAACGGTTGATAACCTTGATTGCACAGCCGCTAAAGGATTAGCACCTACTCCTGCAAACACTTGTGGCATACTTTCTTCTGCAGTATCTAAATATGATATAGCCCTTTCTAAATCTTCTAACTCAAGTAACTTAGAATTACCTCGACTAGCACAGCAGAGCATGGATAATTTAAACAAGTGTGTTGGTCGCCTCTGCACATAGTAATCAAGACGAGGATCAACAAAGATTTGCCTACTCTCACTATCTGCATACCACTTATAATACCGCTCCTCGTACTCTTCTGTGGGAATAAAGTCTCCAACTAGATTTCTAATCTCAGCTAAATCTTGTGCAAGTAGTTCTCCAAGTCTGGCCTGTTCATCTGTGAGGCTAGGCTTGAGAACTGTCTTGCCTTTCTTTTCTTCATATACAAATACAACCCTACTAGTAAACCCACTCCCGACAGCATCTTCAGGCAGAGCCGCACGTAGTTGACCTGGCGTAGTCGCTCCCAATAAGTGAACCCAAACATTTGGTATTTCTTCCTTTCCCCTTGCATGAGTGTCATAAGTATAACGCCCCTCGCAGTCATACCATTTACAAAGCATTGATAACATCTCTCTTGAGCCATAACCAAGAAATACTGTTAACTCACTACTGTGGATTGTCATACTAGAATGGTGTATCATAGTACTATCTTCTGTTTGATCCACAGCTGCACTCTCTTGTAAACTCTTTATTAATTTCTGGCGACTAGATTCATCACTAGCAGCCGCTATACCTAAAGCATCTAAGAATGATTTGCCGACTCTCATTGCAGTTCCTTTACGGGCTGCAGGAGGTCCGACAAGCACAATAAACATATTAGGATAGAATGTCTCTGTTCCCCACTGCAGAACACATTTACGTTCCATAACACTTGCTATGGTTGATAGAGCAACCCAACGTCTAAATCCAATAGGAGGCTCAGTGTTCTCGGTAAACTCCATGTACGAGTCTACCCAATCATTGAGCACTCTTTTCGACATAATTTTCCAGCTCCACAGATAAATCACCCACACTTACAGTATCAACCTTTTTAGCGTTCCATTCAATCATAGTTGTTTTATTGAATGTAAACCCTAGTTCAGTATCAACAGGAATAGAAAAGGTCTTTCCTCTCCATTCTAACTCATGTTCTAAACTTTCCTTTACTGTCTTGATAATTTCTATTATACGTTCATTCCCTACTGATAAGGGAATTTGATAACGAATACTATCATGGATAGTGTTAAGGAATTGAACTTCTGGAAAAAGATCTTGACGTTCGTATAGAAAACAGACTCCGTATGTGTTCATTAGTTCTGCGATAGTAGATTGTGGTATGTAGGAATAAGCGACTTTAAATAGATCATGTCCCCAGCGATCAAGAAACGTCCTCTTACGCCCGAAACAATTTGTTAGTGTCTTGTTACTTCTGCTTAGTTCTTCACGTACTGTAGCGTGCCATTCACGCACACCTTTATAGATGTGGTGATAGCGCTCTACAATGTTCTTTGCTTCTTTTTCTGTGGTCTGATAGTAGAGGGCAAAACTTCTATAGCCAAGATCATAGTTGAGTCCATGGTTAGCACGCTTACCCCAATCCCTTTGATCCTTAGTTACATCCTCAGGTTGTAGCTCATATATCATACTAGCTGTTTGTGTATGAATATCAATGCCTTCTTCAAAAGCTCGCATCATCTTATTCTCTCCACTAACAAATGCAACTACGCGATTTTCTGCTTGTCCTAAGTCTTGATTGATTAAGATATAACCATCATCCGCAAGCATCAGTGAGTTCATCTGCCATGGTTGGTTCTGAAGATTAGCACCAGTTCCGCGTATTGTCTTGGAGCTACTGATACGACCTTGAGCAGTGCCTACAGGGTTGAATGAACAGCGTAAACGATTATCCTCGTCTAGCTTCATTTCATAGTACGTACCTTGCATCTTACGTTCCTTACGCAGTTCAAGTATTATATCTGCTTCTTTCATTCCTTTAGCACTCATACGCTTAAGTGCCTTATCATCCACAGTTATATTACCATTCCTTGTGTAAGCTCTTTGACGTTTCTCGATATAGAAATATTCCTTTAGTTGCTTAGGACTATTGGGATTAAGTTCCCTACCTGCTATTTCATTTAGTTCTTCTTGTAGTGCTGAGATTTTACGGGAGCACTCCATAGAGGCATCATTCATAGCCTCTGTATCCATCCTTATACCTTTGTTACCTGCATAGACTAGTGGATGGAGAAGGGAACGCTGTTTCTCATACGCATCAAAGTTACCTTGCTTCTTTAGTTCTTCTTCTTGTTTAGGAAAGATTTCCATGAGAACAGCACTGTCCATAGCATTGTAGCGTCTGAATACTTCCTCACTGCCGAATGGATTCTTGAACCATTCCTTGCCGTCATCCTTATAGTACGGTTCCCCATCACAGTACTGAGCAACAAGAAAGTCTAGTCCTTTAGGAAAGTCAGGATAGAGAATCCCTGCAGCTATCATTGTGTCCTGCAATGGTGATCCTACTATACCATACTTAGAGTACAGAAAGGTAGCGTCAAAAGATAAGTTCTGGCCTATCTTTTCCACATTAGGGTCTTCCAACAGATCAGCCAACAGACACATGATGTGAGCCTCTTGCTCAGGGTTCCAATAGTCTGCTTGTCCATTAACAAAAGGAATACACACACTCATATTAGGTTCAGAGGCTATAGCTATGTGACTCATCTCCATGCCCCGAACTTCAATATCATATGCTATACGATTTAACGTACGACAACGTGCAATGAACTGTTCAACATCTTCCATTGATGGGTTAAGAACAAGATGCCTGTTTCTAATTCTTAGCTCTGGAAATTCACTTTCCTTGCGAACACGTAAGAAGTCATTCACAATAAAGTAACGGAACAGGAACTCACGTAGAGCAGCGCTTGGGTGTATTACAGGAATAACTTTCTTACCGGGAAGTAAGGTGCTTTCAAGTATAGAGCCTCGTTGTTTTGTTACGTTAGTCTTTCCTGTCAAAGTATAAAGAGACACGTTACCTAAAGCAACAATGACGTTAGCCTTACTGTCTGATAAGCGTTGTCGTAGTTGTTCTCGGTTAGTATGGTACTCAGCACTTTCTCTTGTCTTACCTTCTTGTACTCGTAAGAACGGGCTTATATCATTTCGTGCAGGCCTGAATTGGAACACGTTATCTAAGTAACACTGCTGTCTACTTATTCCTGCATGTTGTAAGAGTTCTGTTAGTAGTTGTCCTGCCTTACCTACGAACGCACCCCCACAGCGTTCTTCTTCAGCACCTGGATATTCCCCTACAATAGCTATTTTCTCAAAGGGACTACCCGCAACATAAGGTGCATCGGTCATATATTTTCCCCTCTCTTTATTTTTTCTCCAACCTTTTTATAGTACTGCTTAGCTTCATTTATCCTATCTGATTTGTTTTTTATCCGACTTTTATTACGTGCGTCTATCCCACTGTATGCAACCTTGCAACTAAAGCAAGCATATACATCTGCATTAACAGCGCCCCTTAATTTAGTACCGCACTCATTACATTTCATCGGTAACTCTTATACTTTCCAGGCTCACCATCCATTACCCGTTTTAAGTAAGCATTCTTATATTCTTCACTAAGATCGTAACCAAAACAAGTAGAGCCTAAGTTAGATGCAGCTAGCAACGTGTTGCCACTGCCTAAGAATGGAACCATTATATGACCACCAGGTACACAGAAGGTTCTTATGACTTCTTCTATCATTTCAATCGGCCGTTCTGTAGGGTGAACCTTATGCTCAGGATGTAATGATTTAAAGTTAAACTGATTGGTTCGACCAGGTTGTCTAATTACTGCTGAACTATCTTTACGAGCATAAAAGAAAGGCTCATATACATTACCTAAACGAACGTCAGGAACTCTAGTTTGCCCTTGATGGTCAGTTTTTGTCCAGATAGCTGGAAGATCAATAACTTGGAATCCCGCGTTCTCCATGCTAGCTAATACAACATGATACCACTGTATGCCATACCAACAGACAATCCAACCATTAAGAGCTAAGACACGATAACACTCTATAAATAGATTATCTAAAAAGTCTTGGTAATCCTCACTTGATACTTCATTGTAATTTTCTATACCTGGGCTTGTTTCTCTTTCAGCTCCTCTCTTTATCTTATCAAGTGCTATAGCATAAGGAGGGTCTACTTCGATAAAAGAAGCAGCTCTATCAGGAACCACGCTAACACCTTCAAAGAAATCCTTGACTAGGTAACCATTGGTTAGAGTTCGTTTAAGCCTCTCATTCCCATCATTCTGCAAAGACTTTTCCAGATTCTCCGCAACAACCTTTTCTTCTTGCTTTCTTTCAATTTTCTTAAGCGTCCGTAAGGCTTCGCTTTTACTTTTTGCTTTGGATAGTTCATCTTCATGTGCCTCCAAGCCCCGCGCTAGAGTAAGGTCACGACTAATGCTAGCAGGACTTGTTCCCAACATCTTGGCAGTGTCACGCATAGAGTGACCACCACCAGACCCCGCTTGCTTACCGTGACGTTCCTCTTGTAGTTTTTGGATTTGATCTCGTAGAGCTACTTCTTCTTTCCAGTCGAAATCATCTCGACTAATATTTTCCATCAACTCTATTTCTTTTTGGTCTAGTTCTGATAAAGTCTCTGGGTAAATTCTACAAGGAATGTGAGTAGATTCGGATAAAACAACAGCAGAAAATCGCCTTCCCCCAGCTAATAACTTATAGTGATGTTCAGCACTTTCAGGATTACGCATAACAGCTATAGGTTGTATAACACCTTTCTCTGCTATATCTTTAGCTAGTACATCTAAATCTTTATAGTTCTCCCTTGCTCTATCTGAAAACTCAATAGCATTTACAGGTAGGTTATTTAATTCAACTACTGCTTCACTCATTTTTCAGTCCTTAAAGTATTAAGCAACAAATGTAACTGCTCATCATTAAGACCAGCCAACATCTTTTGCGTACGTTTTGGTTTTGACTTTTTGTTAAATTTAGACTGGCTGCGTTCTCGTCTACGCTTGCGTACATCTAGAATTAAGTCAAGTCTATCCTTCTCTGTCAGAGTTTGTAGGTTGGTTTGTTCGCTGATCAGATCCATTTTCCATGCCTTTCATTGTCATAGCTGTAATGTCAAGGTGCTTAGTTATTAAGTCCTTCATAACAGCCGTTGGATCTTTTTCTAATTGCTCAACAAATCCTTGTATTAAAGCTCTGTATGTATGCTTCCGCCACCCGTGTGGAATACAGCGTACAAGTACTGCATGTTGCTCATCAGGTATATCAAAAGTTAATCGCATATCTCCTCGTTAAGTAAAAAGAAAGAGAGGCGAACTTACTTTACAACGTAAGAACGCCTCTCAATCTTCAGAATGTTACTAGAGAACTACTTCTTTTTGATAAAACGGCGGACACTATTTTGTGGCTCACCGTTTAATCCCGTATCCTCAGCGATGATAACCCAACCTTCAAGTCCGAGCATATCTTCAGTTTGAATATTACCACCAGTATCAATACCGAAGCAGTCACAGAACATCTTGAAACGGTTGACCTGCTTGACGTAACGCTTAGGATCATCTTCCTTAGTGACTGCACTAGGAATAGGAAGCCATACACGTATATCGTCTACCAACTTATCATCGGGAACATCAAACGTAAGTGCAAGGTTGAAACGACTTGGATCATTACGGTTTGGAGTTTCCTCCGCACGACCAATCCGTAGCATTACTTCCTCGCCATCTTTCAACGTCTTCAGTTCTTCTGCATCATTCAAGTTAACATCTAAGATTCCCATTTGGGTTTCTCCTTTAAGTTATTAATAAAAGATAAAGACTACTGTGTACCAATCGGTAACACAGTTACGATAATAAAAGATTCTTGAGTGGGGTTCCTAAGCCCAGATAAATGGTTGATGTAGAGGTGACCTCTTAGTCTCCCCATGAGAGTGTATTCTCTCTAACGTCCGAAAGCCACCCCTACAATTTTTCTTTTGGAGGTTTACATAGTGGGTCAGTACTAGGGTACTGATTACCTCGCATCCAAGTATGAGCACTAGTAGTTGTATCATCATCATTCCACAGTTCACGCCACTCTCTATCACTACAACCTGTTAAAAGAGCCTCTCGTTGTGTCGCGTCTAGCTCAGGAAACAGGTCTTGTATGAATGGTCTTTCCTCAGGCTTTTCCGTTAAGGATAAGCGCTCTTTAAATACAGATAAAGGTACTTCTAAACGGTGTATGTGGTTAAGACCAGAATGAATACTCTCTACAACTATAACTGTTCTATGGCTATTCCACATATCTTGTCCATACCTACGTAAAGCACCATACACACCACCTTTATAATCAACTAAGTTATCTAGTTCTTCTATACTACGCTCATCATAGTACTCATCTTCTCTATTCTCTAAGTGATCATTCATTAGAATAAGCCTTCCTTGTTATCATTATCACGACTGGCCTTACGAAGTAGAGCCTTGATATTTGGTTCCTCATTCTGCTCGAATCGTGAGCCGCCCATACGAGTCTCTGCTTTATAGTACCCATCATTCTTAGTTAGCAGAGTATGCTTGACACCACCAGACGAGTTCTTAACAAGAGATACATACTTCTCATCAAAGACCAGAGGTACCTTCTCGCTCAACTTCCCGGCAAGTAAGAGTCCTGTTTCTATCTTGCCTGATACCTCATCCTTGATAAGTCCTATGTGTCCCGTCACCAGTGTGTGACAAGGGTAGCCCATGAGAACACCGAGCCAATCTACGGCGGTCATCTGCTGAACAAGATAGTCCTGTAGTTCTGGGTTACCACCTTTGCGAGTCTTGCCCCGAGTACCTCTACGGAGTATCTCCCACATCATAGAGTCAGCCCATTTCGTTGCACTGTCAAGAACATAAGTCCCGATGTGATCGAACAAGCCTTCCTTCTTACGCTGTTCCATTTCCTTTTCCCACTCATTAAATGCGAACGGGTCTTTCCATGAATCAGCCTCCCACTTATTCTCTACAATGATGTCACCTTGATCAATGCCTTCTTGTAAGGCTAACGTCTTGGTACCACCTGGATCAAATGAGTCTATAAATACTGGCGTGGGGCATGTGCTTGCAAGCTGTGTCTTGCCAGTACCGAAGTCTCCATAGACTAAGAAGTTTGAATACTTACTACTACTCTCCGCATATCTAGCTCGGGTTTGTTCTGCCCGCTCCTTTATACGGAGGAACTTATTACTACTAGACTCTGTCATCTTATTAACTTCCTTTCTTCAAATGGTAAGTAAGTTAGAATGGGATTAAACATACATATAATATAATGTTTATTAAGAAGTTGTCAAGCAGTTTCTTCCTTAGTTTCGTATTTTTTTATTAACCCTCCCATGTCATCAAGACTTGATTGTAAGAAAAGAGTAAGAGAATCTTTCTTTGATTGAGCTGAAGCATTCCTATCCAGAACATCAGCTACACACTTCATAAAAACTCTATATGAGCATAAGAGATCAGTAGTGAGCATACGAATATCAAACTTATCTAGTGTTTCATAGTCAGTGAGGACAGAAAAAGAACTACGATCCGTATCTATGATGTGACTCACTCTATCTTCGATTGACATCTCTGTTTTTTCCCAAGTTTCTTCGTGCATCTTATTTTTAAAGTTCATCGTATTTCTCCGTATTCTTGTTTAGCTTCTATTGTCTCGTCTGTCCAGTCATCAAGTATCCTAGCTAGTACCTTTCTTACTGCTAGTAGTTGTGTTTGTTCACTGTTTGACAGTGCTTGGTGTAGGTCACCTTGTATACTAAGCCCAGTGCCGAGCATGAAAGCAAACTGTCCCTTAGCACGATTACGCCTTTGTGTCCACGTTTTCTTGGTCATTGTGCCGTCATAGTAATCACGTTTCTTTGACTTCTTCTTCTTCTTTTTCATAATTCAACTATCTCCTGCACAGTGTCAGCCTTACGTGGATCCCAATGGTCTACTTCCATTCCAACAGGGGGCTCCTCGCAATGTTGTAGAGGATTATTCCACACGCTACAATAGTCCAGAAAGGGACACTGGCCGTAATCCGAACAAGACTCCGTGTTACGCGGGAAAGCTTTGAGAATAGATTCATCTTCAGTTGCCTCTGTTAATCGGTTATAGTCATTCTGCACACGGTCATAGATTTCTTCTGTTTCAACTAGCCAAGCCTCCATTGCGGAGAGTGTCCTACGACAAGGCACACGCTTGAACTCTGTGTCACGAGCTCCCGCGTATAACTCACCATCCTTCTTTCTCTTAGGTTCATTGGCAAAGAAAGTACCGTTGATTATAACTCCGTAGACCTCGCTCTCAGGGTACATACAATAGAGAACGTGGCTATACACACCGATCTGCATCTTTTGTCGCCATTGAGCTGCCCAAGAACTGCTTAGTCGACTTCCCGTCTTATGTTCAAGGCTGAAGACTCCACGATGGTCACGACATATAGCATCTGTTTTAAAGTGAAGTAGTTTATTCTCTCCGATAGCCACGCTACCTGCTACCTCTATATGTTCTACCTCAAAGTCATCTTCTTTGTAGGTATTACAATACATTGGTAAGGCACGTAGAATGTTAGCGGGAGTCTTTGGTGCATTGCCAGTATCCCATTCATGAGGAAAAAACTCACGGATATATTTCTCCGCAAGGTTAAACCCTTCAGCACATGACTCCGCTGTGTAACCCTTATCGAGTAAGACTTCCATTGCCATGTGCCAAGCACTTCCGAATACTAAATGGTTACTTGGTATCTCTGATTTCCAGCCCAGAACGTAATTGTAGAAGAACTTACGAGGGCAACGCATATAGGTCTGGATTTTAGTGGCATCCAGTACTTGCCAAGTTTCATGCTCTTGCATCTTATTTAGTCCTTTTTAAATGATAGCCTACGTTGAACATATCTTTGCTTACCGTTTTCTTCTCCTCTCCATAGTAAAAGGTTTAGTCGTCCATGCTTCGCTGAGAACATAGAGCAAGCCACAGCACTCATAATACCTGGCCCGCTATGTAAAATAAAGTCTTCAGGGGTTGACTCATCTATCTTACATTGAAACTTTCTGTACATACCAGTCACGTTAAATCTATCTACAAGCCCTTCAGTTAAGAACACTAACTTTCCGAAAGGTTCTGCAGAGCTAAAGTCGTGTCCGCTATTATTTACTATATAAACAGTTGTATTAGTCATCTTTTAGAATCTATTAAAGGGTAAAAAAATAAGGCAGGGGAGCCGTAAGGGACTCCCCCACCTTTTACTTATTGACTATTGTGCTAGTCTTTTCTGGAGCTCTGCAAGAATATCTTCTTGTGATACGCTACCAGAGTTAATCATTTCCGCAAGTTGGTTGTACGGATCTTTCTTAGAGCCTCCGCTCTTACGGACTACACCTGGGGTATAGGTTTCACCAGCCTTTATTGCATCGTCCACACCCTTATCATCAGAGTTAAGGACAGTACGAGCTGCTCCCTGAGCGCGGATGGTAGCTTGCGATACAAAGGTTGACAACACAACATCAGCACCAAACATCTCTACAGCTTCTTCAATCGAGGAACCGAAGTCACGCTCGAATGATACTTCACGATCCGTCTTTGGGGACTTCACGTTGATGGTCACAGTAGCCATCTTATTCTCCTTTTAAAAAGGTTAAGGGAAACATCTTATTAAGTTTAGAGTAAATCCCTAAATCTTATACACAAATATAATACATTGTATAAAGTTGTCAAGCACTATTTTCATCACTAATGAAAATAATTTATAATGACTAACCATATAAGGTAAGCCACACTTCCTACTACATAAAAGAAAAACAATAACCCAAACAAAGCAAAAATACTATAAGTTAAACTAACCATTAAATCAATCAATTACTCTCCGACTCCTTCCTTATTAAAGTTGGGTAATTGTTCTGCTATTTCTTTTATTTCATTTAACTCTTCATCACATTTCTCGGTAACTATAATTAATCTTCGGTCGAAAGATTGTACTTCAGCTACCATGTTCTTAACGGTACTAAGCCTTCTTGCTATATTACTTAATCTTCTTGAGGGATTAGCCTTTATAATCCTAAGCACACTATTGACATCGCCCGCACTTATCATCTTATTGGATTGAGCAAGGTCTAAAAGATTTGTAAGTACTTTAATCCCTTCTGAGCTGACATTCTTAGGAGGTTCTCCAATCTTGGGGCTTTCATTTGTCATAAGGCTTCTCCGTACTTATCCTTTAGGTCTTCAACTCGCCTTAGTAATTCATCGTGCTCTACTACTTCCATTTGTAGCTCTGCCTCCTTTTCTTCCATTGCTTTCTTTGTTAGCTCTCGTGTCTCTACTTCATGTTGATATATGCTAGCAGTACTTTGTATTAATTTACGTAGTATATCTGTTTCGTTGTAGCTAATGCAAGATGATAAAGCACTAAGAAATTTATCTGCAGCTTCTTCTAAAGTTTTATATGGCCCGCATTCAATATTCTCGAACCAATAGAACCATTTATAATCCTTTTGGCCATTCGGAAATGTGGACGCAGCTTTCCTGTAAATCATTCTTTTAACTCCCCTTGTATTATATGAACGTACTGTCTTGTTACTCCTAGCTCTTTTGCTATTTGTGCCTGAGTTTTGCCTCCTTCCCTCAAGCACTTTTCAATGTCTCGCCTCTTGTGACTACGAATTTTTACAGCTCTTTTGCCCTTTGTAATCTTAGCTTTTATACATAGTTTACTTACGTATGCTATACTAGTATTATATATGCCAGCTATCTCTGCATACGTTAAGCCTGATTCACGCATCCATCTTATACTTTCTTCTTTACTGGGAATTTCCGACATCAATAGCATAACAATTTCATGACAGCAACTTTAAATCTATCCTCATCGAAGTTATGATTTGTCCTGTGGTAATCTATACAGAATAACTCTATTGTTTTTTCTAATACCTCCATTGTCATGTTAGTTCTCTCGTAAACACGAGCCAACAATTCTGCGTGAAACTGAAAATGTGAACGAGTCATCTTACAAGATGCCATGGCTTACCTCCAAAGGTAGATGGTTAAAAGGGAAACGACTAAAAGAGAAACAAGAGATGCGTAGTAAATGATGTCTACTTTAGTAGTTTTTATTCTAATAGTTCTTTTCCTTTTCTGATTGAAAACTCCTTCATAATTAATAGGGTTAAATCCATTGTTGTATAGCTCATCTATTATATCACGAAAGGCTGGTTGTGGAGCAAACTTTTTACGTCTCCAATGTGATAGTGTGGTACCTGTTACTCCGATAATCATGGCTAATTGATATTGCTTTAGTTTGTGCGTTGTTAATAAAGCTTCGATTCTTTTGCTATATATAGTCGTGAGAAATTTTTTCTTGTTAGTTTTTCTCTGTCTCTTTCTAGCCTTCATTTCTTTTTCATCCATGACTTTTCCTTTTATAATAGTAAAGGGGAGATCCTGTGTTAGCAATCTCCCCTGATTGGGCTATTCGTTTAATGTTACTCTCAGATCTCTGAAGTCCTTTATTGTTCTGTTTAGAGTTTCTATCATATCACATACGCGACCATTATATTCTATTATAGCACGTTTAACAGAAACATCTAGTTCACTATTAAGATGAGCCTCTAAACAATCTGTTTCTAATAGCCAATTCTCTGCTACATCTTCAACTTCTTTTGCATGTTCTATGCCTTTTGAAAGAAATTGGTCTGAATAGATGATACGAGCCGCATCGTTCATATCTTGCTCGTCTCCTCCTATAAAGACTCTACTTCCTGTGGGCCTTTCATCTTTTTGCATCTTAGCCTTTCTTGTTTATGGAAGTACGGAGTTGTCCTTCCTTATTATATAATATAATACATTATAAAAAGTTGTCAAGTATTATTTTTCATACTTTGTTACCAAATGGAACACAGTTTATTTAATGTTCCCACGTAGCCAAATAATGACATTGCCAACTAGCGTTCCTATCTCCGGTACTATTAATGTGTGTTCTGATTGCTTTTCTAATGGATCAATGTGGTCATACAAATTATGATTAGGCTCTAATTCTTTTGATAGCCCATCCTCATCACAAACAGCATCTATCGTCTTTCCATCTCGGCTAAGAATCGTGTGTTGAATATAGCCTCCTATCTTGTCTCGCATAAACTCCCAAGAAGGATCGTGTCCAGGCCTGAATAAGTAATCCATGTGAGTATAATCTTTTTTGGGGGAGATAAGCCTTAGAATTGTTTCGTAGTTATTCCATTCAGGCTCATCATAATCTCTACGATTAGGCATAAAAAATGTTAATATTTGCTCATCTTTTATTTCTTTAGTCATCTTATTCTCCTAAGTAAATAAGGGGAGGGCAATCTAGCCCCTCCCCTTATGTTAGCTACATTACTCCTATAGCCACGCATGTTGATGATACTGTATTAGTTCCGCAATCTTCACAAAGGTATCCTTCTGCATCAGGCTCGATTCCCTCTACATAATAGCCACAATCCTTGATGCAAATACCTATCGCGTGTTCATCTCCGAAGGTTGCCTGCTCGCTAGCCTCCAAGAGATCAACACCGAGTTCCTTAATCATTCTACTTTCTACTAGTTGATACTTAGCCATCTTATTAGCCTCCTTGTTGGGCGTCCGATAGTTTGTCCATCATGTGATTAGTAAATTCTTCTGGAGAGCATTGCATTAAATAAACTTCATCATCATCTTTAGTAATTAATTCGGGAGGGGATACTTCCTTTGCATCTTCTAAGGCCTTTGCCTTGTCAAGGTTATCTTTATAAAATTGAGTTTCGATTTTTACCTTTTCTAGTTCTCTGTAAGAATTAGCTATCGTCTCAATTAAAGTTTCTAATGCGTTATTATAAGTTTTTCTACTTTTTCCTCGTTCCCATTTTAATTCTTGGGCCGAGATGTTCATGCTAGTCATTAGAACAGTACAAGCCCTATTCATTCTAAGCAGTACTTCTTTATCTTTCTTTCTTTGAGTTCTTATATCTTCTATTGAAGGCATCTTATTTTCCTTTCCGAGTTATTATTACAGAAAATATGGCTAGATTTAATGTTGCCATTAAAGACCTGTCATTTTCTCTTAGCTCAACCAATTCGTCTACATCAAGAGAACGTAAACTATCTTTAATCGTTTGGTAAACTTCTTTGGAGACATTAAAAAAGTCTTCTACATCTCCGTAGCAATCGTCTTCCCAACTATCTTCGATCTGTTTGCAAAGGTCTTCTACTGTTTTACTTGTACTTACGATCATCTCTGGCCTTCTTTCTTTTTTAGTTGGGAACATTCCCAGACATATATAAAGATCGCTAATATTAGAAAGTTGTCAAGGGTTTTTTTCACGACTCCTCATCTTTTTTTTCGAGGGCTGAGAGGAGGGCATTCTCTAGTTCTTCTGCTGATTGGCTCTGATGTTCTTCCCCTGTTACTTGTTGTCTCAGGAAGTCACGGGCATTGGGAGCTCTGTCTGTTGTGAGGACGAGCCTCTCGGGACGGGCAATACCGACTTGAGCACAGATGTCTAGTGCTTCTTCTTGTGACGATAGTTCCTGAATGCCACAGGCTTCTGTCCACAATTCAAGTACTGTCCTGATGAGGGAGCTTGTGTTTCGGGGGACGGGCTGGTTTGCCTGTGTGAAGGTCTGGATTGTTTTGGCTATGAGGGAAATTGGGACGTGGCTCTGGACGTTGATTGATATAGCTCTTGGCATCTTGTTTCTCCGAGTTATAAGGGAATGGGAAAATATGTATATATAATGTATAGGGGATTTATTTAGTTGTCAAAGGATATTTAGATATCCATGTATAACATAGTCTATACCCCCCCTATGGTACCCGTATAATTGGGTTTTCTTGTGTTGTTAGCTGTTTTTTTTTTTTTTTTTTTTTTTTTTTTTTTTATTTTTTTTCCAAACTCTAAAAAAAGGGGGATAAAAGGGGGAAAAATGTTATTTTATTTTTTTTTTTTTTTTTCTCTTTTTTTTTATTTTTATAAA
>Ga0080013_1000643_pt1 | contig 48946 bp, 76 predicted proteins | sample ETNvirenome_6_85_FD_69236 | JGI IMG/M metagenome (GOLD analysis project Ga0080013, IMG submission 69236) | Marine viral communities from the Pacific Ocean - ETNP_6_85 (SPADES assembly) (version 2) | ecosystem: Environmental > Aquatic > Marine > Oceanic | place: Pacific Ocean | collected 2013-06-19
GAGTTCGACCGTAGTGCCAACTTTGACAAAGCGAGTAGCTAGAGAAAACCCCCCGCTGGTCCCAAGGAGAAACAAGGACCAGTGGGGGGTAAAGGAGATGCCGCCGCACCTAGAACCGGCAACGCTCTCCACCCTAACATTCAGCCAAATCTAACACAAGTCCCTGAAGGCAAGACCGAAAAGGCCAGGGGTTTTCCCTCTCGCGTGCGCGGCATGTCAATTTGCAGCACATGGAGGTTGCAACATTTTTGGGCATTCTATAAGATCGGGTCTGTCCGATAACGATCACTTATCGTCCAAGGTGGAGTCGAGATGCCAAGATACGATTACAAATGTCAGAGTTGCGATCATCTATTTGAGGGCATCTCGCGAGTGAGCGCACCCAACCCACCCTGTTCAAAATGTGAGAGTCCGACTAGAAAAGTGATTCTGACTGCACCTCGCATAAAAGTGCAATCGGATTGGCACGGGGAGATGGCTCGCGCGCAACGAAAGATGCGCCAAGACCCGGTTCCAGTAGGGTCGACCGTTGAAGACATCCCTCGATTGATGGCAGAAGCGGAGCAGAACAAGTGACCGGCTTGAGTCTAAATCCAGACCAGCAAATCGAGTTGCTCAAAGAGAATGTCAGAGAGTTTTTACGCGAGCACCTGAGTCCTAACACCCGTCGAGCTTACGCGAGCACGTGGAGAAAGTTTAGTCGGTGGTGTGCGGTTTTCGATATCGACCCCACTATCGCGCCTCCACATTCTGTCGCGTTATACCTCGCTGAACTGGTGAGAGAGGGCAAAAAGGTGAGCACTATTGACCGTCACCTCGCTGCTATTTGTAAGATCCAAGTTCTGGCAGGAACAGACAACCCTCGCACCCACCCAGGACTAAAGATGATGATGCAAGGTATTCGACGGAAGTTAGGGATGGCGCAAGATCGAGTCGACGCTATTACCCCTGACCAACTGCGTAGCATGGTGGAACATTTACCTGACACTCCTGTTTGGAAACTTCGACGGATTAGAAACGCTGCGATCTTAAACCTGGGTTTTGCCGGGGCATTTCGACGCTCAGAAGTTGTGTCTCTTAATGTGTCCGACATTACGGTAGTCGAGGAAGGGTTTAGGATTCAGCTTAGACACTCAAAAGTAGATCAAGAAGGAAAAGGTCGTGCAGTCGGTATCCCCTATGGCAGTGTTCTTCGTACCTGCCCGATACGCTCAATTGAAATGTGGTTACAGGTTTCGGGGTTATGCGACGATGAGCCTTTGTTTGTACAGACAACCCCAACCGGAGGGTTGACCAGGGCACGCTTAAGCGGTCGCGCAGTTGCTCGCATCGTCCAACAGGCTGCAAAAGGCGCAGACTTGCACTATCGATTTGCGGGGCATAGCCTGCGCTCTGGGTTGGTCACGGCAGCGGTCAAGGCTGGCAAGCCTATCCACTCCATACAAGCCCAAACTGGTCATACGTCTGTAAACGTGTTACTACGATATGTGCGTGACGACAGCCTATTTACGGATAACGCTGCTGCAAATATAGGACTATAAATGGCAGATCTAAGTAGATTTACCTATGAGGAACTTTTAGAGCAGTTCTATGGAACGGGAAAGATGAAAGTCGAAAATCCGCTTACGGTCAAAGAGGCATTGGAACTTGACAAAGAAGATCAAGCACAGACCGTTGAAATGGGTGAACTCAACTCAACTCTTAAGGAGTTAACACAAGCAATTGAGGGATTGATTGCTGTATTGGGGGTAGATCATGGAAGAACCTAAGTCATTATCCAAGTATTTGGACAAAAAGCGCGAGTCAGAGAAGGAAGCCGAATTGGAGAGGCTGGAAGCCAACAAGCCCGAAATCATGCCCCCTGTGGGGTCGATTGTGCGCTTCTATTACGGTGATCCTATGTTGCTCAACGCGCCGGTTGTCGAGCTACCTGCGGTCGTCACATCGTGCGACAAGTGGGGTCGCATCAATGGTTGGGGATGGGTAGACCCAGGAATGACGGCAATGGGACCGGACGGCAAGCCGGTGCGGGTTCCACCTATGATTCCAATCGGGCAGTCGTCGTATAACCCTGACGGTGAAAAACTCACTTGGAGATGGTTAGAGGTCAACGGGGAGGCAAGTTAAAATGGCAAAGGTCATATCCAAATTGGTTACCATTCGATTGTCTGTCGATATGTTGGAAGAAATTGACGAGTTGTGCAAAGGGATGGCATCCGATAGTCACTTGACTATGACTCGCGCCAGCGTGATGAGATCTGCATTAAACAAAGGTATTCACAGTCTCCAGAGAGCACTCAAGAGGAAAAACTCACTACTTGGCAGCAGCGGTTCGTCACTTTTTCTTGCTCAAGAAAGCGAAAGCGATGAGTCCACCCATGATCCACAAACCCCAGTTGGCACCACCTAGTTCTTTGCCTTTCTTAGAAATCGCAGCGGCAGTTTCCTCTGCGGCTTTAGCGGCAGCATCGGTGAGGCTTTTTTGAGCCTTTGCTTGGTGTCGAACTGCGGCAAGGTAGATCTTAGGTGCTGCTTCAGGGTGAGTGGGTTTGTCCGCCCCAGCACCATAAGCCTGTTCTACGCTTACTCCTGCTGCTGCGGCTTCCTTTTTAGCGTCGTCAATCATGCTCCTTTGTATTGCATCCTTGGCGTATTGAGTCGGGGCTTTGCCAGCGCAAATGGGATTGCCCCCCATAGTAGTACCAGGGAAGGTCACACAAAAAGCCTGTAGCCATTTGTTGATCGTAGCTGTCCACTGAACAAAGGTCATCGCTTTGGTCACTGCCAGGATTTCGTTTTTTTCATCTTCTGTGATCGCAAATTCTGGAGATGACCACGGTTCCTTCTGAGGCACTACAAGGGGTGGCAGTTCAGGATCTTGTCTGCCCAAGTAACCCGACAAGCCCCCTACCCCTAGTGCCGCTCTTGCCTCTGCTGCTAGTTCTGCTGCCGCTTGTGCCTCTGTTGCGTCGGTGAGTTGTTGACCCAAGTAACCGGACAAGCCACCTGTTCTAGAACCGGGACCGCTTCTAGCCTCTACTGGACGCGAGAGAGGACTTCCGCTTGGACGGGTTGGGAAGTCTGGGGAGATCATCTCTGCCGCTTCTTCTTCTTCTGCTGCCGATTGGACAACCTTCGCTTGCTCTTTAGCGATTTCCAACACCTGTTCGGCGGCCACCCCTGTCTCTGCCGCTCGCTGCGCCAACACCTCTTGCAACGCTTGTCTACAAGCTGAAGCGCAGTCAGCGGCAGTTGCCGGTGGAGCGACGGCATATGGTGGGGCAGTTGCCATCGTCTCTGCCGGAGGCTTGCCAAGGGCTTTTTTGATCCCTTCTTTTACCATTTTTGCTTGTATTTGAGCGGGTGTAGGCAAATCTATGCCAACAGGTGAGATGATCCCTTCTTTTACCATTTTTGCTTGTATTTGAGCGGGTGTAGGCAAGCCTATGGGAGACGCAACAGGTGGGATGATTGCCTTCATGGCACCGACTAACCATTGGAGAAACTTTGCACGCTCCCCACAGATCACAAGGATATCTACCGGAACCTCTTTAGCGTAGCCTTGGGCAAACGCCTTTTTGACCATATCAATCGTCTCTGCGTACAGATATGCTTTCCCAGCACCCCGTTTGCCGACTCCAGCAAGTTCCGAATCCACAAAGGCTTTTGCAGCAGTGGCGGTTACGTTGTTGAATTTAGCATAGCCAGATACCAAGAGTTTGTAGGCTTGATCATTGTTGACGCTTTTGAGCAACGCACCAAGTTCGTCTTCGCCAATCGAAAACACGGGCAGGCACGCTCCACCACCACCCTTGTACGGACCCATTTTTTGCATTAGCTGAGTCGCTTGCGCTTTGCCGTACTTCGCAACCATCTTGGCTACTTGTGCTGTTCTGGCTTGCTTCTTGGCAGTGGGGGTTCTGGCTTGCTTCTTGTCAGTGCGGGATTGCCCCCTGGATTGCCCCAACGCACCCATGAAGACCTCTGCTTGGTAGTCTCTGGCACCGTAGAGCGATCCATACACCTTGTCGATAAATCCCAAGCTCATGTCCTACTCCGTTTTTCGTGTTTGCAATAAGCCTCTACCGCATCGGCTACGGTTTTGAATACTGCAAAACGCCTCACTTCCGGTTGAACCCCACCGTTTTCTGACGAGTGCGGAGTTCGTCTAATGGTGATCAATTGGTGTTGTCCTGCTGACCCATGCCCCGGTAGCTTCCAATAGTTGTTTCCAATCGCATACTTTCCAAATCTAGATCTCAGTGCAGCATCCTTCAAACACTTGCGTGGGTCAACCCCGTAGTTGGGGCAAATCGCCATGACAGGACCAATGAGAGTCGAGTAAAAGACCTCTTGTTGCCGTTTTTCTATCGGACTCATGGTCAATCACCCTCGACATCGATGACCCCTAGCGTGTCGAGAACGTGCCTACCGCTGCACCAAACCGCTGCGACGACCCCTAGAACCAACAAGAGAACCCAACCTGCACCTATTACCAGCAGCGTTAGAAACTTCCGCAAGGCTACTTCCCTTAGACATCACTGGTTGTGAAGATCTTAGGACCGGCTTTTTTGTAGGTGTGCCTCGACAACTCACGGACCTCGTAGAAGTTCTTGAAATTGTAGACGATGGTGATGATACCCACTCCAACCAACAAGTCACTTGTCCAACGCGGCAGAGGTTTGTTGCGGGTTCCAGCCCATATCAACAGAGGTCCGATCATCAAGATGTCCATGATGCGGACAATCTGAGGCTTGCCTACGTCTGTAACTTTTAAGCGTGCAGGAGACATACTAGTCCTTCTTTTTGTTCATCATCAAGCCCAAGGCGGCTAGCCCCCCAGCGGCAGCAATAGGGAGAGCACCAGCGGCAGCACCGGCACCAGCAAGGAGCAACAACCAGGGGAACGGTTTCTTGTCGTCGTCGTCGTCCAAACGAGGTGGCAGGACGATGTTGGGGCTTGTCTCTTTGGCCTGTCGCGAGTTCTCGTCCATTTTGTCAAATATCTCTTTCATATCGCCTTTGGGAATACCTGCCTTTTTCGCCGCTTCCCTGGCGACCTCGTTTGCATCGACTACTTTTTGACCAGCGTCATCGATCTTCTCAGAAGTCTTTTCGTTTTGCTTCAGGGCATCCTTTACTTCGTCCACTTTCTTGTCGTCTACCTTTGCGCCACTCTCGTTTTCATTTCGATGTTTGACAAACTCGTCCACCGACTTGTTGGAATCTTTGCGTAGACCCCTGGCTTGCTTTCTCTTGTCAACGATTTCAGATCTCTTCATTTCCAGTTTCTTCGTTCTAGCTTTTAGTTGATCTTTCGCTTGTTGAATCGACTTGCACGCTGCGCTGTCTTTTCCGTCTTTGGCACATTGGTCTTCCAGCGCAACGATCTTTGCAGAGCGTTTCTGGATTTGGTCTTCCAAGAGCGACAAAGCGTGGGCTTGTTTTAGAGCGTGGTCTGCCAATTTTTTTGCTGCGTTAGACTCAGATACCCCTTTCCATTGCAGGTAGAGGAGTTGCCCTTTGTCCTTGACGAACTGGACCTTTTTCTGCTCGACCGCTTTTGGGTCTTTGGCGAAGTTGCACCCCAGCGTAAAGAGTTTCTTCGCGTTTGCAGTCTTTAACTGTGCCTCTTTTATTGCCTTCTGTGCTGTGACCAACTTGCCGGTATTTTTGTCATCACAGTTTTGGACTATGTTCATCCACTCATTGATCGCACTTTGTGTTGCTGCTGCCAAAGAGAGTTCTGTTTTGAGAAGGTGGAGTGCGCCTAGCCACTTTGCTTTCAACGCCGCCTCTTTGGCTACTCGACTCGCGTGGCTTTCGGTATACACTCCCTCTTGGGTAAACTTGAGATATGCGGCTTTTGCGGCTTGCTCTGCTTTTTTCAGGATGGCAAGTGACTCGCCTGTACCTTTTGATCCTGTAATCCCATATTTCTCGGACAAAGCCTTCATTTCATCGGTAAGAGGCAGTCCCTTTTTTCCCGCTGCCACAAGTGCTTGTTCTAGTTTTTTCTTTGCCCATAGTTCCTTTAACCATTCTCGATCTTTATTGCATTGAACAAGTGTTGCTGCATACTCTTGGAACTTTTGACCCTGTAAGTAGCTCCACATTTTGAGTTGACTGAGTAGGGCTGCACACTTCTCCACTTTTGGATCAGTATGGACAACTTCTCCGTCAGGCTTTTTGATGATGAAAGGGGTGGCAACTTTTCGCCGCGTTGCGGCTTGCGCCATTATCTCAACGCCTGGACCCAGGCTCACTTGCCCCAAGGTTCCACCAATTCCAATGTGCGCGTTGTTGATCATCGAATCCTCCTATCGCGGGAGTCTCTCACATTTGGGTTTCAAAATCACGGAGTCTCCAGCACTCTAAATCTCAATAGCTTGGGCGAATATGTCGTCAAGAGACGGTTGGGGTTGGTGCGGCTGTAGTTTGTCCGCTGGAAGTTCCCCCCAATACTCCCCGTCCTCCTCATAGAGTTGCAGATTGCCAAAGGAGTCTGCCCCTTTGATTAGGAGAGGACCGACGTGTGGTACAAGCCTGCGGTGAGTTGGACGAACCTCAACGAGATCTCCAATGGTCAGGTGGGATTTTCGCTTCTTTGCCAAGTCTTTGCCAGCCTTGACTGCTGCCGCCCAATCCTCTGGACGCGCCACCGACAACTTGCTTTTCTTCTTTGCCGATGTCTTTTTCTTCTTGCTCACAACCCAAGGCTTTGAAGAAACTTGCCCCCAATGTACGTCCCATGCCCAATCGTTCACCACACCGACCACGCCTAAAGGGGGTGGTTTGTGCAAGCTGAGAAGTCCCTGATCGTTGATGTTGGTGATCGTCATTTTACCGGGATCGTCCTTCCCCCACTTTTTGAGAAAAGAGGGACTGACATAGACCGTATCTCCAACTTCCCTTTCTTTATTGATGCCGAAGGGGCGCGTCGGTTGCTGGTCGGTAATTGCGTTTTTCACATTTTCGGGAGCAATCTCGCCTGCCCACTGCTTAACGGCTACTGCGTCAAACCACTTTTTCCCTAGCTGTTTGAAATACTGTGGAAAAATGCCGCCTTTGGGATAGTTGTCTAAAACGAGAGTGCCGTTTGGCTTGATCTTACGGATAATGCGTATCAGGTCAGGAGCAGCACGCACTGCCACTACGCTCATCGTTCGAAAACCTTGCTTTTGGATTTCGTTCCAGTTCCTCTTTTTGAACGCTGACGCTCCGGTCAACTTGGGTTCAGCTTTCTTCTTTGCCTTCTTGACCAGTTTCAATTCGCTGTGATCAAAGAGATGGCCCAAACCGTCCTTTCCTTGGATTTTCACCTTCCCACCTGAGTACAACTGCTGAATATGAAAAGGACGACCTTTGAGCCACGGATATGGTTTGCGATCAATAACGTCAACCTTGTCTCCAACTTCGGCATCCTTCATCGACAGAGGGACAACGTGCTTTAGGTCAATGATGTTGAACTTACCGATTCGCCTATCCTTCCAACCCCCTGTCGTCCCGCCCCGTCTAAACGGGTCTTTTCCCGCTTGTCGGGATTTCACACTCTGCGTGTACAAGGTTGCGATATCTCCTACTACTCGTTTGACAACCATCACACCAGGGTCTTTGATCTTCAGTCTACCGTCTGCATAGTGTGCTTTTCTCGCATGGGGTTTGAAGACAACGTGATCACCCGCAGCGAATACCCCTTTGACCTTTTTAGCCGGTTTTTTCGGTGTTACCGGCTTTGCCTTGGTCTTGGGTTTAGCTTTGGTCTTGGGTTTAGCTTTGGTGACGACAGGGAAGCCTAAAATCTTCCAGTATTTGATTGCTGTTTTGGGGGAGGCTTGGAACGCAAACGGGTCGAGCAAAATCAAGTGCCCATCGCTAGTCATGGCAAAATTATGCCCGTGCATATCGCCACCGTACCAAAGGCGTTTTCCATCAGCGGTGATGCCCTGTTTTTTGATCTCCTCGACTACCTTATGAATTTGGGTCAGCGCAGCGGTGACATAGGGAATTTGATCTAGAACGTCTTTATCTAGTCCCGTTTTCTTTCGCTCCCACGTTCTCTTAAATTTAGCCAACACGGAATCGCTGTTGCTAGCCGGTCCTATTGGACCTCTTCCTGTGTTATTGACATTTAACAGGGACTCAAGGCTTGCCGTGTCCTTTTTGACTTTTTGGGGAACTCGTTTGTCCTGTTTTTGAAGCGTCGGTTGATACTCACGAAACTCATTTCCATAGGTCGCCATGTACACTGGCATTGTAAAGAGCAGTTCTAGTTCGTGACCCTTGACGGTTTTGTCCGCACGCACCGGCACAATGTTTGGAAGGTATGCCTGTGCTTTTTGGGCGAACTCTCTTGTTTTGGCGTCTACTGCACAAGACGCATCTTCTCCGAGTTGTTTTCTGGCTTGGTATATGATGGCTTTTGAGAGATCGATACCATACCTGTCGTTTTTTGAAGCGACCTGAACGGCCCTTGGACCTCGCGCATAGCCGCGATAGAATTTTTTGAGGTTGCTATCCTCCAGTTTGGCCCATGCTTTGCTGAAATGCCCACCACCGAGTAGCTTTGAGAACTCTGGATCGGGAGGATTCTTCTGGACCTTTCCAAAAACCACCCAACCAGGGGTCGTTTTGCGAATAGCACTTTTGACTTGTGCCACAGTCCCGCCAAATCGAAAACCACCCTTGTGAGTTGTGACAACCCAATACCCCCCGGTGCTCCTGCCCTTTCGGGCTTTGCCAGGACCAAAGGGAGTCTGGAAATGTAGTAGTTGTCGCGTTGCTGCCATTTCTAACCCCTTCTCGCTGCCTCAAACTTGAGCACGGGTATATCATGCCTTTTGAGCCATCTCCTAGCCTCTGGAGCGGTGTACTTGGACTTTTTGAACCTGTAGGACGTTGTGGTCATCGCTGCGCCTCTACGGGTGCGAGAGCGTCCTTTGGGTCCAGACTTGAGCTTGGCGACGATAATCGAGATGCCCGGTTCGATCTCCATACGCCTGAAACTGCTTTTGACAAAGCGACCAGGGTCCGCAACCCGTGCCGCATGTTCGTTGGGGTAGGGGTTGCGCTTCTTGTTCCCTAGAAAATCCATGTGATCGACCACAAGGGGGTAAGTAATGCCTTGTCTCTTGTGCTTTCGGACAATGCTCTGGACTTTTTTGCTGCTTTTCTCATACGCGAGTTGAGGCATCCTGTGTTCTTCGCTGACCTTCCATTTCTTTTTGGACTTATCCCACACCCAACTGCGTATGACAGTCATGTTTTTGTCGGGAAACTCTGGATACTCGTCCGCATCCCACCCGGCTAAGGTGGTGTCTCCCACAGTGAGTATGCGAGTCTTGTCTTTCTTTGCCCCACGACGTAGCGAAGCAAGGTCTGAGATTGCCATAAAATCAGTAAGATACGGCACCTTGAACGCTCCCACTATTTTGGGATCTCGCGCCCAAGACTTGTATTTTCCTATGGGCAGATTCGCTGCGTCGGCCAAAGCAGGAAGGTCAAAATAGGTGCTGCTCATATAGAGGAGCACATTGCCCTTGGAATCAACCAGGGTGTACCCCTCTGGGTTGTCACCTCGTTCTGCTGTGCCCCAAGCGTCAGGGTTGCGCTTCTTGCTGGGTATCAGGATTTTCTCAATGGTCATATCCGCTGGATCATAGGGTCCACGGTCCCAACGGTGTTGAAACACCAATCCATCTACTCCCCAACAAGACTCCACAATGCGCTCTATGGGATCGATAACTACCGCAAAATGGTATCCTCCATAGCTTACCCTGTCGCCTCGTTCTGCGTCGTTCCAGCCGACAGTCGGACCTTGACCTACAAAGCGAGTGCCGTACTCGTTGATGTACCATCGATCAACGTGCGAGCCGCAATCGTAGACCCAATGGAGTTTCCCCATCGGAAGACGAGGAACCGGCGTTATGTCAAACACCTCGACAAAATCATCTAGTGCCATGTCGCCTTTTAGTAGGGCACTATAAGCCCGATTGACTGTCTCGTGGCGTTTGGGAGTAGGGTTGCGACGAAGGTGGGTGATTTTGCCGTGAACTCCCGCGACTACCAACGCTTCAGCCTTGGTCGAGGTGTGGTAAACTGCGCCTCTGGCACCAACCACTTTGTACTTGTAGCGGGGCTTTGCCATTTAAGATCAACCCTTCTTTCGCCACCACAACCACGCAGAGAGTAAGACGACTCCAGCACCAATACCCCAGTAGTACGCTTGCTGAGACGCTTTTTTAGATTCCGCTTTGAGGTTTCTGCCGACAGCCGACTTCGCCATCGAAAAGCCGTTCCCGCTCAACCCATACAGGTTATTCATTGATCACTCCTTTATTGCCACGCAATGCTGCAACCTCGTTTTTCAACGACGAAACTTCTTTCATCAAATCATCGACCTGAACACTGAGTAGGTGAATCGCTTCTGCGCTAGACAACACATCGTTGCCGTACAGAAAGCAAGTTTTCGCATCAACAGAGTCGTCGGTCACGTAGAGTGCGTTTTGCATTTTTTTACTCCCACTTTTTCCACAACTTGCACCAACCTTTCGGCGCGATGTTGTTGTTGTTGTTTCATTGTTTAGATCTCAATAGGAGCACCGGGGTTTTGTCCACCGTGCTCTCGTTTGATTGCTTTGCTCAAACGTGCTGGTTTGAACCATGCGTCTCGCTCAATCATGGGCGCACCCCACTTGCGTAGTCCTCGCAACTCGGCAACAGAGATATAGCCAAGCTCATCTCCACCGGGCGCGAGCCCCATGACGTAGCCAAAGGCCAAATCTTGCGATGGGTCATATTCGGTAATCAACCAAGTGCCACCACCAAATGCGTTGAATAGCTTGAGGTGGACAATTGGATCTGCAACCTTCTCCTGTGCGTACAAAGGAGGTAGCTTGTTCAAAATCGCCTTGGTGATGAGTTTGCGCTGTGGGTTTTGGGAGGTGCGATAGTGCGGACCTCTCCCGACTAACCAGGGCTGGACCACATATTTTTCCGCGTATCTCTTAGCCTCGCGCAGACTCTCAAAACGCTCGCCATCAACGTCGTAACGGTATGCGCTCTTGTTCCCATAACTCGCTTTGGTATCTTCTATGGTCGCGGCTGTGGATCGATTATAGATATAGCGATGTTCGCTTTTTGAAAGCTTTTCCCATTTGCCGCCAAGACCTGAAGGGTTGCGCTTTGCCATAGTTACCTCCGCTTTGCCTTGTCTACGATCTTTCCGGTCTTGCCTGCCATCCTCTTTGCTTCTTTCAGCGTCGTCGTTTCGTAAACCGCGCCGCGTGCCCCATAGACCATGTATTTGTACGAGACGAAACCCGTGCGCTTAGAACCTCTGACCTTCATCACGGGGTTGCGCTTTTTTCTGCCTGCCTTTTTGTAGGCTTTCCATCCTGCACTCGCTCGCCGCTGTTCCCAACGATATACTTCTTTCCGATATCCTTTCTTGTACGCTCGCCACACTGCCTGTCTCTCGACGGGACCAAGCGTTATCTCTCCTAAAGACCCCATGCGGAGAAAGGACAGAACCATCGCTTCTGTGTGTTTAATACCATCAAGAAACGATGCCCTGCCCAATTCTTGTGCTTCGTCTAAGATCGGCCTGAGTCTAAAAGGCTTTTTCCCTACGGGGTTGCGGTATTCGCGCCCCTCGACATAGACAGATGAGCCTTCGCGATGCACGGGCAACGCCAATCCTTTTTTGAAAGCGGCAGGACTGAACTTTTTGTTTTTGTAGGTTCCCATTGGGGTGACATGGGTGAAGTCTTCCCAAAACAGTTTTCTCGTAGACGAGTTATAAGAGAAGTAGAGAGGTTCAGATCCATTGGTGTAAGAAAGCCACAACTGGAAATCAAACGAACCTCTCGGACCTTCATCAAAGACTTCCTTTTTAACGACCTTATCACCCGTTGCTGCACTCAAGGCTTTAGCCGCAGCGGTCATTATTTCCTTTTGAGTGGCGCGGGGGTTGCGGACTTTACAACCGGAACTGGTTTTTGGACAAGGCTCGCCCCGGTCCCGGTAGTATTTGCGTTGAAGCTGTCGCAGGTAAGCGTCGATTTTCTTATCCAAGGTTTTAGAGATTCGCTTACCTCGGAACAGGACTTGGTTGGAGCGAGCCAGCGCATTGTTAACATTGTTAATTGAAATCTGACCCATGTGGTTGATCACAGGTAGCTTTCGACCTAGACCAAAACGCATACCAACAAAGGCATCGTCAGGGAGTCGGTCTTTATACTTCGTTGTCCACTTTGCCATGATTGCTCCTAGCCCCACTTGTCTTGTTCTACTGACTCTCCGCGAGTTCTAATCCCTTGTGCCTTCCGTGCCGTTTCCAAAATATCAAAGGCGAGATTGCGAGCCTCCCCATTAATGCCAGCGTCCGCTCCTCCGATCAACCGTTCAAACTCAGCATTTTCCGGTTTGTGGATGGCTGAATAGAACCAATCGCTAATATCATCCTTGATGTCATCGTCAGCATAGTTATATGGATGAATGGCATAGCCAAGACCTTCCCCCGGTTGTGCGTAATCTGCCCCGGCTATATTGTCATAAAAGTTCTGGGCAGTTTTCTCGTTTATGATCCGACTGAAAGACACATTCAAAGGGTTGGGGGGCTTGGTTTGGTAATCGTTGCTCCAACTCGGAGTAGGCATGAGGTGTTCTTTTAGTTCGTAAAACAACTTCGTCCAACCTCGCGCCAAAGTCGCGTACTCATCCAAGAACCCACCACCACCACCCCATACCTTCATCCCTTTCCGAATGTCCTTGTCAGTGAGGTGCGGGAACTCGACCCGAAAATCGGCATCGACCTCCCCCTGCTCACCAACCTCATTCTCGATAATCCCGAACAAAAACCTGGGTTTTGTGTTGAACACTTTTCGCTTTGCCATGACTATTTTCCTCTAGGGTTTAGACGCTTTTCCCCGTACCTTTTAGTTAGATCTGCATGGTTCCACTCTACCATCTTTTTAGCGTGGGTCAGGTTGGGCGCACTCGACCAGACGTAGTATCGGTCGCCGCTCATCTCCAAGAGGATATCCCAACCCTTCCCCTCTTCGCTTTTCGCTAGAAGAATCGGTTGCTTGCCCGCATAGGTGCTGTAGTAGGTCGAACCTTTGCTCTTTTTCTGCTTCCACTTGATCTTCTTGCGACGAGCGTTGCGGTATTTCTCTTTGACAGGAGTAGGGTAATCGAACCCTCGTTTGAATCTCTTGGAACTGAACCCTTTGGAGGTTCGCTTGCCCATATTGGTTTCGTAGTTCCCGTCTATCCACAACAGTCTTTTGTTCTTGGTGGTGTATCGAAAATAGAGAGGCTCACCGATATCGTTCGCGGATTTGATAGGGGAGATCCAAACTTCAAAGTCAAAACCCCAAGGGTCTTTTTCCACCACTTCCGTTTTCCAAACCACCACCCCTTTGCCAAGTGCCTTCTGCACTGCTCTCTGAGTAGCCTCCATCACCTGTTCAATGTGCCCAGGTTCTGTCAGCGGAGGTGCGCTGATAGCACCGTGCCCGGTTGGGAACGGATTGTGCGTCTTTATGGACCGTCTTGTTTTGCCCCACCACAGAAAGGCCAAAGCGGTCTTTTTAGCATCCTCTAGCGTCTCCGTCTTTCCTAAGAACCGGGGTTTATGTCGTTTCACCCCTTGATAAACTTTGTACTGATCATGGTGAGGACTGTAATCAATAAAGATGCCGTGCTTGTACTTGTATCTCTTGCCGCCCCAACTCATCCCGTCAAAAATCTCAGCGGCACCCAGACTCACCGGGTTGCGCTTCTTGGGAATCACCGCATAAGGAAAGTCTGTAGGCTTGTAGGGGTGTTGGGCTAACCCCTCTTTGAAAACCTGAGAACTAAACCCCGTCGAAGACCTTTGTCCCATCGGAGTTCTATGATCAGGTCCGCGCCACACCAACTTTTCGGTTTCAAGGTCATGTTCAAAATGCAGCGGTGCCCCCAGACCTTTGGGGTCTTCGGGAAAACGCACCCAAAGGCGATACAGATACCCTCCCGGTATTGTCCCGGCTATTTCACGTCGGTAGACTCGCTCGCGATAGGGCAACGCTTTTACCAAGGCAGTTTCAATGTCTACCAACACCTTTGCTGGTTTTTTGAATCCGTAGAGAGCGTTGCGCTTTTTTGGAGGGGGTCGATTACCGTCTTTCCACCATTTGTCTAGGTCGATCATAGACTCGGTAGGTGTGTCCCTACGAACCACCAAATACCCCATAGACCTACCGTAGTTTCCGCTTGCTGCACCGTCCCAAGTCAAGCGGTCAGTGCCCTCAATACGTCGGCCACTGACCTCTAGTAGAGTTGGACCCCGCAACTTCGTAAAACCAGAATAAATGCTACCCTTCCACCCCTTGGGTAAGTTTTTGAGTTCTGGGGGGTTGCGCCTGTGTCCGTATTCATCAAGTGCGATTGCTCTGATCTCACTGTCCGACAATTGCGAATAGTCATATTGGTTCGCAGCGACAAACGACTTAAGACCGCGATATCCCTTGTAGAAAGGTGCCATCTTTCTAAGCATCGTGAGTGCTTTCTTTTTAGAATACCGTTCTCTAGATTCAGGGTAGGTATCCAGAGGTGCCGCACCCCCGGTCAAGCGACCCCACTGGGCTTTCCCATTGCGCTTCTTGGCTACTGTGCGCCAAGTGCCGCCGATACGGTTTGCTTCTTTACGAGCATCTACCTTGGATGTTGCATGAGCAACAACCTTGCCTCGCTTGTAGATCTTGTATTTCCACTTGGGCATCTCAAAGCTTTCTCGACACCTTGAAAGTCAGGGTTCCAACCCCCACCTTTCGCGCCAATTTCAAAAGCTGGGCAGAAGATGCAGCCTTCGGCATCGGAACAACCTTCCATTTCCCCTTTGGAGGAACCCAAACCACAATCACTGCGTTTGCTGCCTTTTTGGCGATCTGTGCGTTGAGTTTCTTCTTCCGCGTTGCAGAAAGAATCTTCTTCAACTCCCCAGGACCGTGAACAACGCGAAGACCCAAACCACCCTTGGTCTTGGGTTTCGCAGGTGCTTTCTTTCGCTTCTTCGCGACTTTCTTGGCAGGCTTTTTGTAGTCATCAACCCAAAGGTGCAACCTTCCTGATGCCTTTTTGGCTCGCATCCCTGGAATATACCGTGTGGCCGTGGGGTCTTCCAAGTAGCGGTGATCGATGTAAGGCACGGGTGCTCGACGGGTGCGAACAGCAGACGGACGATACGCTGCCTTTGGTTTCTTGCCTGCCCGGTACTTGCGCTTTCTGCCCTTCGGTCCTGTGTCACCGTAGTAGCGCATAGCGGTGGCGTACCCCTGCAAAAATGCCGTGCTCTCAGGGTTCTTCTGCTTCGGCAGTTTGCGTTTTGGATCATACAGACCCAACACCGACAAAGCGGTGGCGTACCCACGCTTGAAATCGGCATTGTAGCCCCGTGACCCGGCTACTTTCCGCGCAGGGTTGGTGTCCTTGACACGTCCACCAATTCTAGCCGCCAACGCTTCGGCTTCCCGCTTGGTGGTAGCCTCAGAATGTAGCTTAGTGCCCTTGTAGATCTTATATCGCCAGTTTTTTGCGCGTGCCATGTGCTTACCTTTTTGCTGCTAGAAAGAGGAGAACCGCACCAATTGCAACGTACAACATGGTATTGTCTGCCGCTTTTGGTGATACGACAGGTGGTGTCACAGGTGGTGTCACAGGTGGTTTTACAGGTGGTTTTACAGGTGGTTTGGGTGGTGGGTAATAGATCCCATATTTCTGCGCTTTTCCCTTGTTGCCAAAAAGCTTGTAAATCTCCCCTCGTAGCTTAGTGATGCGTGGTCCTGGGATTTTGCACCCAACGCTTTCAATCACTACTAGGTCTGTAGTCGCATCGCCCGCATTGGGGAAAGTTGTCCGTGCAACATCGACCGCAATTGCGTTTGCCAGTTGCCCCGCCTTTGACCAACTGGCAAACCTCTCCAACAAGCATTTGTACTGAGCCCCCGAAAGGGTGCTCATAATAGTGTTGGTTAGGGAGGAAACGTCTACGGTCATGATTTTTTCTTCGCCACTGCAAACAGTACGATCGCCCCTGCTGCTACATAGAGCATGGTGTTGTCTGCTTTTTTCTTGACCACTGGTTCATCGTAACTCTTATCTACGTCTGCATGGTGCGCTGCGTTTGCTGCCGCTGCCGCTGCTTGATCTGCTGCCTTCTGCAACGCCTTTGCCCTGTTCTTAGCAGCATCGCGTCTTGCACGAATCTTATTGTTGGTGCTCTTGCAAATAGATTGTCCTGCCATGAAGCTGAAAAGTGCTTGCTCTGCTTTTGCAACCGATAAAGGACTGAACCCACAGGATTCCAACGCTGGTTTCAACGCTGCCCACATTTGCGTTCCCGGTGTCCCGCTACAACTAATGGCATAGAGGTAATCCCCAATTGCCCCCTTGACGATCAACATCATATAAGTAGGACCACCAAGCACATCCCCCAAGCACCCACCTTTGTCTCCCGCTATTGCTTTAGCGACAAACACGATAATCTTTTTGACAAGCACACCAACGATTGCCCACGGCACCCCTGCTGCCGCTGCTGCCTGCATACCCTTTGATGCTGCTTTGTCCACTGCCATAGAAACTTGGTGTTCAGCCCCCGATAGCCCTCCTGTGTTAACAGAGAGCAACTGACCACCAGCATATGTCTGATATTTGATCACGCTGCTTGCCCTTGGTTAGCCTTCTGAAACCCTGCTGCTACAACAGAGAGAACTTTATCACGGTAACTCGCCAAAGTCTCTGGCAACGAATCAACAGGTGGTCCCATTTCTTTCATTACTGCAATGATCTGGTTACTAGCCTGTGCAACCTGATTTAGCGTGCCTCCCAACTCCAGCAACCGAAACACCCACCCTACGGGCAACCCGGTCTGGCTAGCGATTGCTGCCGCTTGTTCAAAGCGTTCTTTTTCTTCTGGTGTTGTGCCTCGATCTACCATGTGGTCAACACTGTACGCCCGAATCAACAGGTCATCGACCCACTTGGGTTTACCACTGAGAAGATACACACAACCAGCGGCAGCGACGGCAATGGCAAGTTTCATCGGATCATTCACGGTCGAACCCCAACCCAAAGAGTGACAGTCGCGGTCGAGCCTGAAGCGTTGGTAATCAAAATATCTACCGACTGCCCTAACCCATCGTCGTCTTTGATAAGTGCTGCGGTCGATACTGTGTTGGCTGTGACCGGTGTGGTAGCGGGAGAGTAGATTTGCGTTTGAACCCCAAATTTTCTGATCACAAAAGTCACATCTTCATCGCTCACCACAAGTGCGATTAGCTCAGTTCCGTAGAGGGTAGAAAGTGATGTGATCAAAGAAGTGGTAGCACCATCAGCGCACGATTCGTTTACCACAAACGCTTCGGTGACACGGGGGGCACCTTCGATGGGATTGAGGGTACTCATGTGCTGCTCCAATCGGCTTTTCCAATACCTGCACCCTGTTCAGCCATCGTGATGTAGCCGAACAGTTGAGTGATCACACGATACGGTTGAACAAGGTTGACATAATTGGTTAATGCGAGGGTGATACTACAAACGCCTGCCGTATCTAGAGCGATTTGAAGTTTCCCATTGCCTGCTAGAACCGCACTCGACACATCCTTGCTTCCACCTGATCTATTGGCAGTCCCGCCCACAACTGGGTAAGTGTTAATCGTCAAAATCGCACCGAGTCCAGCGAGTGCGTCTGCCTCGTTCTCAGGCTGAAGATGAAAAACACAGATGGGTTCGTCAGCGATGATGGCACCCTCTGCTTTCCCACGCAGAGCGTCTTCGTACCCTACCAAAGTGGGACGAACTAGATCGGAGTTGAGAGTAACCTTTTGTGCCGCCCCAGGAGTCGCGCCAGAGGACAAAGCCACCAAGGTAAAGGTCTGGATGCTTTCCGACACAAGCGACCAACGCTTGACGGGTGCTTCGACTCTAGTTGGTCTGGGACGAATCGGGGTGTATAACCCAGGTGCTTGATCGTCTAACCAAGGATTTGTGTCGGTGGGCATCTGTGCCTCCTGTTGAGGACACCTACCCTAGCGTCCTGTATCGAGCATCGCAACTACCCAAGATAGGTAGATATCGGACGTATCACCGGAACCGTTAGTGATTTTGATGTTTCGATCAGAGTTTGCATACCACCGTTCCGGTACTGGCATCGTAAAAGGCCAGGATCCGGTGCCATAACAATTTGCAAGTGGTTGGTTCTCGATTTCAATCCAACCATCGGTGCGCTTTTGTTCAACATAAACGTAATCCAAACGCTCGTTCGGCATCGTCGGCAGAGTGCCGGGGGCAGTGCTCGCAACCACCGAAGCTGTCCGCGCAAAAATCACACTGTTGCGCCCACCTGACATCGACAGTTTTTGCGTCTCACTGCTGCCGTTAGCTAGATCTGTATAACCCAGAGTTCGCATAACGTACTGAACGCGACCGCTGCCTGCCCATTTATCGGGTTGGTTCCACAGCGGATTCGAACCTGGGTCAGAATACAACCAAACGGTCAGCGCTTGAGCGAGGTTGGGGTCGTATCGAGAAAATGCTGGATCAACCCACCTGTGGTCAGTCGTGCTATTGTAATCCATTTTTCCCTCTATCGAAAATGAGCGGATGCCAGAGCGACTGACACCCGCTCATTGCGGTTACAAGACCACTGTTTACGCGGGGAGCGTCATCATGTAGCCACGGAAGGTCATCTCGATAGCTACCGCATCCGAGACTGCCCAGAAGGTAGTCGAGGTCAGTGTGAAAGTGTTTCCACACTTCGCGGTGATCGCTACCTTGATGTTCGGCGGGAAGATCACCGGCAGAGGAAGCTTTCGCATCTCGACCAAGGGACCACCGTTCTGAGCACCCTGAGTATTCGGGATACCCGCGCCAGCACCTGCCGCAGTAATGAATTGGCCCTGTGTGCCACTGTCAACGCCGCAACCATGCGGGAATGACAAAAGCGAGCCAATCTCACGCTTGATTCCGTCACCCACATTGAGCGACCAACAGAAGTTGTCCGCAACTGCCGCCAAATCCTGCGGCACGTCAAACAACTTGTAGGCAGTCAAAGTATCAACGTCGTTCAGGTGATAAAGGTTGAACCCGGCTTTCAAACCGACATAAACCTGATTCGCTGGCATACGATCGCCATTGACATTGTTGGTCTGTGAGATCGTAAGCGCGGTGGTGAAACCTTGCCCAGTATCCCCGATTTTCTTCTCAAACAGGTTTTCTTCACTGTTTGCGTCAATCAAACCAGCAGTCGAGCCATTGACTGCAACCGCACAAGTGGACCAGTAGTCCTGCGCTGATGCAAAAGCCAGATCTGAAACAGTCACCCCTTTTCCCTGATCAACGATCATGGAAGCGTAAGGAGCGAGATCTTCGAAAATGGAGCCTTGAGCCATTTTTATTCCTCTCTATCTCGGTGGAGTTCCCACCAGCAATCCACACGGGAGTGTGGGGTTATCCACTTCAACTAAAATTGTTGGCACTGAATCCCGTTGACGGGACCGAAACATACGCGCCACCGATACCACCCATACCATCGATATCGAGGTAGGTGCCACCTAAGTCACCATATCCTAGACCGTCAACGTACCCGTAGGCACCTCCGGTCTTTGGTTTGGGGGTCACCGCTTTCTTGATTGCCGCACCAGCAAGGTCGTCAATAAGCATAATCAACGCAGTCAGCGCGACATACTTGCTGACCTTTTTGATCATACCCTTTCCGTAGGTATAACCAGCGAAACCAGCGGCGAACGTCAGACCGGGACCAAGTGCCTTGGGCAACATAGCGGTCGGGTCTTCCTTTTCCATGTCCGTCACGAACTTGAGATTGCCAAGAACTTGCTTGAGAGCGATTGCAGCAGCGGCACCAATACCGACTTCGATAATCGGCAGTCCAAGTGTCAGATCGAACTTCGGATTGCGACGACGAGCATATGCTCGTCTTGCTGTTTTGCGAACCCCACCCTTGCGAGTTGAGCGTCGATTTCTTACTGCTCGACGCAAGGAGTAATTCCGTCGCTTATTCTTCCGTCGCCTGTTTCGGCGTCGCGGGTTCGCGATTAGCGTCGAACTGCGCCTGCGATTCCGAACTGCTCTGCGAATTGCCATGTCGTTACTCCAAGAATCGGATGTAGATAGTGTGCCGATCGAAATCCTCGACTAAGAAAACTACCTTGTCAAGCCCAAAGTCAAAATATATCTCGTCTAATCTATGATCCCATCTTTTTCGACGCGCATCTTTCCCCCGTGTATAACTAATACGTCATCTCCAAAGGCATAAATACCAGGGAACGTCTTGGAGTCCTCACCGAATTCGTGAAAATACTCCACCCATTTACCGTCTTTTTTCGCCCCATAGTGGACTTCTCGACCTACTCCAAGGAACGTCAACGGACCTTCGACGCCTGGAACGGTTTTCACAGCCACCGTCTTGGACTTGTCGCCCCAATGGAACTTTTTGAATAGATCTTCAGCACTCGCCAACGCTTCGGCATCGTTCTTGTCGTTGAGTTGGTGGAGAATTTCTTTCATCGTGATTTGGTCATAGTCCAACTCCAAGATTTCATCAGGGTCTTCATATAGGGTCCATTGGTCATCTAAATCCTGTCGGTGACCAATAAACGATTCTAACTGACCGGGTGTGCCGAAAAACGCTCCCTTTGTTGGCCCGTGGGTAGCAACAATATCTCCTTTTGCTCCCAACATGCGGTAGGCAGCGGCAGCGGAAGCGAGGTTGTCGTTTTCTTTGTCATCAAAATGAAAAGATGGAAGGTCGTCATCGTCTGGGTTTTCCACTTCGATATCTGTCTCTTCATCTTCTTCGGGGGCAGACCGATTTTGTTGCAAGTCTCCCAACGGAGAAGAACCGATCATTCCATCAATTTGATAACGGATTTCTTCCTTGGCACCGTTTTTGGCTGCATCTACCAACCTTTGCCAGCGTTCGCTCATGGTCTTCTCCTAGATCTCATCAATAACGTCTTCTAGTTCGTACCCTAGTTCACGGATTACTTGGACACTCACATGCGCTATAGCTTGAATAAACAGGTTCTCGCGAGGGACAAATTGAAGGTCAATTACGTCGTCCGGTTCCTCAACAACGACAGGAGCAACAACACTGATAGCCCCAGTGTCGCCCACCTCCACGGGTTCTGGTTCGACTTGCACGGTTTCCTTTCGGCGCACGGCAGGCAACAGGCTTTTTTGTCGCCCTTTTTGGGGGTGACCATACGGGATTTCCAAGAACCTTTGTCGAAAGCGCTTTGATTCATCATTGCCCATTCTTTTTCGCTTCTCCATGTGGGATCGGCAATGTACCACACCTTGGGACTCGTCGGCGGGAACCCCACCAAGCACCGAATGTGATACCCATCGCTCTGACCATTAGCAACGATTTCGGCTTTACACGGCAAGGACAAACAGAGCAACCCTGCTAAAGCCAAAACGGTTAGATCGTCGCAATCCCCACCGTGTGCTTGGACACCTGTAACTACTGGATTTCTTAGAATTTCTGCCGGTTCTCTCCGGTACGGCAAATTCTCGCAGAAAGTAACCCAGACTTTGGCTTGGTCTAAAGCCGAATTGCCTGCGTCTTTGACAACCCGAAGAACCAACTCTTGAATGTCTCGATTGTGGGCGTACTTGAGTGCCATGCCTTCGACCAAGGCGAGTTTGTCCACGGTGCCGGTCAACCCCAACCGGGTGTGTGCAACCCCGTAGCCATACCCCTCATCGATCATTCATCGTCCTTCTGTTCTTCAAACGCATCGACCAACGCTTTTTCCAAGCCTGGGTTGGACTTTACAGCAGAAACCATTGTTTGTGCTACCCCTCTGGGGTCTTCCGCAGCGATTTGAGCGATGGTGTCTGGGTTTTGGAACGCTGCCTTGACTGCTGTTTGTATCATCGCAGGGTCAGGAAGTGCGGCTGCGCCTCCGCCACCTCGCAACATGGCGATCATAGGAGCAACTGACCCAAGGGTCTTCATCAAATCGTTTTCTTCGTCCTTCTCAGGTGCCGGTTCTGGAGCCCGAAGACCATCTAACAACGCAAGCATTTCAATACTCTGGCGAAGATTAGTCTGCTCCGTATTGCGACCCTGCTGCATAGCCAAGATTGCACTCAACATGCGCTCGTTGACATCGGCGGCACTGTCGCTTTGCTGCTGCTGCTTATTCTGCATGAATCCACCGAGCAACGTAACCGCATGTCCCATCATAATGTTTTGCTGCTCAGTTCTCGCCTGCCGGTCTTCCCGCTCTCGATCTATACGAGACTTTTCTTCCCGCTCTCTGCGCTCCTCTCGCTCGTATTCCCGTCGTCTCGATTCTTGCTCCCACTCCTGCCGTCGCGCATCTGCTTCTTCAGCACGTCTGCGTGCATCTGCTTTTTCTTCTGACGCTTGTTGCATCTGCCAGCGCATCCATGCAGGCATCTTGTCGTCGTCACCCTCCTCGCCATCGTCTCGCTGATAAAAGTCGGGAGAAGGATAAATGGGCAATTCCTCGTCATCCCCATCGCGAGAAGTGGCTTTGCCGATAGTGGTGACAGAACTGAACTTTTCAACAGGCTTGCCTTCTGGGTCCACCGGCATGATCTTAAATTTGCCAGTGCCATAGTCTTGGCGAAGGTCAGGGTCATAGGGTCGCCCCTTGCGCTCATCAATGAACGTCCAACCTTCATGGGTCTGGCGATAAATGTGCCACTGACCGTCTTCAAAGTCCGCTTCGTTCAATGTCTCCCCGGCATCTGGGGTGCCCAAGTGGCGTTGTACGGTAGCGGTGACACTGAGCGGAGTTCCATCAGTAGGCACATCGTCTAACGGGATGTTGACCAGATTTGGGTTTGCTGCTTTGCGTGACCTACCTGCCATTGTCTTCTCCTTTGAAGGTGTGAGGGCAAAGAATAGATCGAAGTTCTCAAGAGTCAAGTGGGTTGACTCAAAATGCACAAAAATGCACTATCTTCGCTGGCGAAAAACTGGGTGCTTTACGGCATCCTCCGCGCACGCGCACGCAGGAACCCCTTCATGTCCCTCTCTCCCTCAATCGAAAAAAGACTGCTGACCTTGCGTCGAAAAGGCATGACCAAATCAGCTATCGCGCGCAGGTTGGGTATACACCGCAACACGGTGTCTCGGTACACAGACAAAGCGGACGATGCAGAAAAGGCAGAAGAGGCATTGGAAGTCGCAGGGATTCCAACCAACTACATTACCGTGCTGGGTAATCTGCTTCGACAACGCTCTTGTCCGGCTTGCCAGCAACCCATCCCGATCTTAGCTTGCATGTCAGAGATTCGTTGCATCCACTGCCGACACTGCTTCCGCTTGTAATGCCCAACCGTCCCTACCAGACCCGCTTGATTGCGGAAATCGAAAAGCTATTTGCGTCTCGGTTTCGCCGCATCTTGCTGCAATGTCCTACGGGTGCAGGAAAAACCCGCGTTGCCGTCCAACTGGTAGGTCGAGCCGGGTTACGAAAAGTGATGTATGTAGTGCCCTCTAGTGAGATCTTCGAACAAACCAGTGAAAAGCTATCTGCTTTGGGTATCGCCCATGTCCGACTAAATGCAGGTAAGTATCCATCTTTGAAAGGAAAAAACTGTGTTCTCGCCATGTCTCAAACCCTGGCAAGACGCAAAAACGACGAAATGTTTGACCTTTGGAGTCCTGACCTATTGATTGTCGATGAACTCCACAAGCTGATTGAGCAACATAGATCGGTCTTGGACATTTGGAACTGCCCTATCGTGGGGATGACTGCCACTCCCGTTCGACTCGACGGCAAAAGCCTGGGCGATATCTGCCCTCACATGGTTGTCGGTCCATCGATTCGCGAACTGCAACACGATGGCTACTTGGTCCCGGCAGTCACCTACCCTGCCCCTATGCCTGACCTTCGCAATGTACGAATCCGAAGAGGAGACTATGAACGACACCGGCTTGAGCAAGCCTATCTGGAAAGTAGGATTTTTGAGATCGTCCCTCACTATTGGAAAATCTATGCCCAAGGGAGACGAACTATCGCGTTTGCGACAGGTGTAGAATCATCAAAAAGGATGGTTCAAAGCTACTTGAAAAATGGGATTCGCGCAGAGCACATCGACGGCACTACTCCAACTCTTCACCGGCAACAAGCACTTGAGCGTCTACGCAAGCACGAAATCGATATTCTCTGTAACGTAGGTTTGTTTGTTGAAGGGTTAGATCTAATCGAGGTCGATTGCATTACCCTGGTTTTTGCTACTCAGTCGAAAACCAAATTCCTTCAAAGCGTGGGTCGAGGCTTGCGCCCATCTCCTGCGACCAAGAAGAAAAACCTTGTCGTCATTGATCATGGTGGCAACTCGTTACGCCACGGTCCTGTCGATGCTGATAGGGATTGGCTGCAAGAAGGTCAATTCGTCGGGTCTTTGCCGGTCCTGTGTCGCGCATGTAGCGCATACAAGGCAGCGAACCTGCCGCAGTGTCCGCATTGTCGTTGGGTTGAAAAGAAAGGCCCAAGGCACTCACCGGCAGCACTCGCTAGGAGTCGAAAAGCTATTTCTAAAACAACCCCGGTGCGCCCATGTCCTAAATGGGCTATACCCGTTCGGCAAGTGTGGGTGCAGAGTGAACAAGAGCGACAACAACACGGATATCGACTTCCAGATCATACTTGTAGAGGGTACTCAGAAACTCGATGTTTGCGTAAGCTAGACTCCAAGAGGCAACTGGTACATGGGAGAAACGACTTTTAGCGCCCACGATCTACTCATGGTCCTATCTACCTTGGGTCCAATGTTGATTGGTGGAGTCACCCTTTATGTCAAACTTCAACGCTGGCAAGCGGCAGCGTGTGCAACCGATAAAAGCCATGCCGAATCCCTAGCGCAACTAAGCCAGCAAATTCAAGCGCTTCGCGAAGAAATGCACGGTATAGACAAAGACCATCGCTACAAAATCGGTAGGTTACATGATCGAGTCAACGCCAACGAAGCGGGACTAGCCGAAGTCAAGGGTTGGCGGGAAGCCCAAAAGGAGAAAGGATGAAAGACAACCTGTGGCTCAAATCTGCGATTGCTGACGGTCCTCGCTTTTGGGAGAAGATCGTTCAACTCATTCAAATCGCCCAAAAAACCCTTGAAGTTGTTCCAGATGGCTTGCCGGGTCCAAAGACCTTAGCCGCACTGCAAGCCTATCTCTTAGATCAAGAAAAAGAGAAATAGCAAGTCATTGAAAGAAATTTTGATTTAGGACAGAATCGCGAGCCAAGGGGTGCTCCATGTTGAACGGAACTTACGGATTGCTGGCAGGATCTTCCCTATCGGGGAGGAAGGCACCAAAAACCAAGAGCATCAAGAGCAACCCATTCTGGGCTAAATACAAGGCGGCAGTAGACGCAGCACCTACGTTCTATGACAAACTCAAGGTGATCCAAGTGGAACAAGGCTTGTACGCACCGTGGGGTAAAGTAAGCCCCGAAATGAAAGTGCGCCAGATCTTATCCTTTATCATCCTTGAAGACTTGATATGGGGTGCCCAAGAAGCGGGTCAGAAGGTAAAAGGAGGGGCGCAAGACGTAGTGTGCGTTCTTCGCAGCGCACTGATGGGTATTCCAGATGCCAGCTATTACGGGGTCTTGGTGCCCACCGGGGCTAACATTCAAGCCTCTACGCAATGCGACACCAAACTTAACATCGAAGACGCACTAGACGCAGTTGAAGAGATCGACCCGAAGGTTGCAAAACTGCTCTACAAAGGAATCTATGACGCAGTGCCAGCGAAATACTCCGCGTATAAAGATCTACTGGCAGAAAACTTCCAAGAACGGTTCACCGAACAACTCCTCGCTCCACTCAAAGCGGTTGGGCTTGGGCCTGGAGTTATGCCGTGGATCGTCGGTGCTGCCGTTGTTACCCTGATTCTCATTTATGCCCCCCGAAAAAAGACATGACTCAACTCACCACCGTCAAACTTTTTGCTCCCCTGCCGCCAGGGGAATTCGCCAAAAAGCCCCAGTATCACGGTCCTTGGCGAGTCGCGACAGAGATTGCAGGCTTGATCGATGTTGCGTTGCTAGTTATTGCCGCCGACACTTCTGCGGGTGCCCAACCTACGGGACCGCAGCAGTCCCTTATGCGTCAAATGACGACGATGGACGTGTATAAAGACCCAATGGACTCGCGGGGTCGCCAAAAGAATGTAGCACTCCTTGTTGGTGGTGCGTCTCATATTCCAGCAAAAAAAGTGCTGGATATTTTAGATCAGCAAATAACCGCTAAAGACTTCTCTCGACCTTCTCCTGCTCTTATGGCAATTGCCCCCCTGAAAAAGGGACAGACAGGGCAAGATTGGCAAGGACCGGGTAAAGGCTACAAACCGTCTAAGCCTGTTCCAGAAGACGTGGGCAAAGCCCTTGAAAAAGCCAAGGAAACAGAAGAGAGTGCGGGTCCAAAGAAAGCTGGAATGTCAGCGGTTGTGATCATAGGACTGTGTGCTGCCGCTGCCTTAGCGTTTGTCTATCTAAAACCCAAGGGAAAATCATGATCAGTCTTTATGGAATGGCAAACGGACTAAGCGGAAGCCAATTTTCTGACTCGGACGCGAGCAAGGAAGCTAATGCTACAAAGAAAACGATTACGGTGGGTAGTAAGTCGTTTTCAACCAAGGGTGTCGCGGCTGCATGGTATCCGATTGTTTGGCCTGTCATCGCGCGCCACTTCGCAGGGGAAAGCCTACAAGCTAAACCCTTGACGGTTATCCAAGCCCCGATGCTCAATATGATCAAACAAGGTCAATTCGTTTATTTCGATCTAGACGACATTTACTCTTACCAAATGTCGAAGAATGTTGACAAACTGTCTGTTTGGATGAAGTGGGACAAGGGTCAACTCTGGGCGCAGATTAAACACATCGCTGCGGCATATAACAAAGGTCAGTACCCCTATGGCGCACAGTGGTCAAAGGGTAGTGCCGGGTACGCATACAAGCAAGGTGCTCAACAGGTCAAAGCCTACAAAGCAAGTGTAGCGCCAAAACCCAAAAAGAAGGTAGTGGAAGACCCCAAAAAGAAGGTAGCGAAAAAGCCCGGTACGAAGATCACTCCCGCCGACCCCTCCTCTCCAACTGACGAAGGGTTGGTTACTGCACCTCCTCCCGGTCCCGGTTCCAAAAAGGCAGGCATGGGTATAGGTGTAATCATAGGTGCGGTGGTAATCTTATTGCTAGTGATGAGGAAAAAGACATGATTGGATCACTCTACGGACTTGCTGGTTCTACTCCTGCCTGGAAGTCATTCTACAAACAGGCAATCAAGGCATGGGACGATGAGGAGTGGCTAACTGCTCTGGTTAATGCAGAGAAGTCGCTGAAAACCAAAACCACCCATGACATGCGGTTCATCAAAGCGTCGTCGCTTTATCACTTGAAAAAATACGCACAGTCTTGGGCAGTCTTTACCGATCCAACCCTTCGACCCGGTAAAATGATTAAACCCTTGCAAGGTCCGTTTGTCGCTCAGTATGAGGAAGTTGAAAAGATCATAAAAAACTTGAAGGCATCGCAGGAACCGTCTGTGCCGCTTGACAAGAAACCGATAGTTCCTCACAAGCCCGAAAAGTTTGGCTCAAAAGACCCCCTTGGTCCCAAGGCACCTGTCGTAAAAGACCCTCTGACAACCCCTGTCAAAGCCGGTATCGGGATGGGTGTGTGGATCGCTATCGGTGTTGTCGTTTTGCTCGTTCTCAAAGGAAAGAAATCATGATCAAGAAACTCTTTAGTCGAAAACTACTCGCCTTTGTCGTCGCCACTGGTGCGCTCTGGCTAGGCACTATTGACCAGAGCACCTGGGAAACCGTTGCGGTCGCTTACCTTGGCGCACAGGGTCTTGTTGACCTCGCTGGTGCGGGTGTCGGGTGGCTCAAGGGCAAAGCTGAAGGCACTGTGCTGGAAGCAAGTGAGGACAAGAAATGAAAGAGTTGATCTTTATGGGTGTTGCCGCTGCCATCGCTACAGGTGCGTCCTTTGCCCTCGCTGGCTGTGGATGTAGCGACACCGCTGAGAAGAAAACTGAGACGGTTGCGGACACCGCTGCGCCTTTGGCTGAAGACGTGACCCCGGTGGCATCGTCGGACGCTGTTAGTCCTACGGGGGATTGAAATGAGCAAAAAAGAAGCGGTCGCGTTTTTGGATGATACTCAATCGCTCATCCTAGACGCTAACAAGAGGATAGACATACTTCTGCGCGGACACGATGCTGATCCACGACCTTATGTTGAAGGTGCTATGAGGAAGTTCTTTTTAGCTGGCTTTGTGTACCCAACGAGTGGGAAAATCGGGGGTGGGTATTGGATCGATACGTTTGAGGCTTTGATGGAGACTCTTCAGATGATGCCCACCTATCTTTCCTCAAAAAGAGGACTTCGGGAAGTAAAAGGTTCTCTCATGCGCGCAGAACATGAACTTATCTCTCTGCGCGGATTTGTGGAACTAGGTTATGACCCCTCTTGGGACGACTAGGAGATTGAGATGGCAACTTTCTATATCAACCCGTATGACATTTCCAAGTCGGGAATGTACTTCGATACCGATGCCATTGGCACAGCGGATTATGACGATCTTGATGATTTGCTAGAAAAGAAAATCAAAGGAAAATTTGAAGAGTATAGCTTGGAGTTCATCGACGGTGATCAAAAAGAACTCGCCATGTGGGAAGCGGCATCCCGTAAACGTGGTGCTCACTACTCCGCTCTGAAGGTTTGGCTAGAGATTTTTGAAACTGTAGACGACCACGAGATGCCCGGTGTGTATTGGGCTATGGATGACATGGGAGAGTCCGATCTATCCGCTGCCAAAAGCTATGCCGAAGACGCGATGGTGCGCGAGGGTACGGTCAAGGAGTTGGCTGGAGAGTTGATTGACGAAAGCCCAGAGGTGTATGCCGAAAACTACTTTGACTACAGGTCTTTAGCGACGGACATAGAGATTAACAATGAGCTTCCCGAAGAGGCGTATGACGAAGACGGTGAACAGCTTTGGGATGATCGTGAGGTTTTGGACTACGTTGAGCGGTTGGTCGATGAGATTGGGGTCGAAAACGTCAACAACTACCAATACTACGTCGATGAGGACAAACTGGCGCGTGATCTAGGCTATGACTATTCAGAATTTCTATTTGACGGTGTGGAGCATATCGCGTTAGCCCACTAGGGGGATTGAGATGTAATGGCTCAACCTTACCAATGCCTAGTCGCGCCTAAAAGCCCACCTTCGACCTATGAGATTGCTGCGCTTCTCGATGGGGAGCAAGGCGCAGGATGGCGAGTAGCAAGCCTGACGATGCAACGTGCGCTGATTATCGGCACAGGTCTATGGTTGGCAGGGATTCGTGATCGAAAACTGATTGTCGGTTCTCTGACCGCAAGTGCCACGGTCACTTTTTGGATCATGGGACTTTACCTGCTCAAGAAGGAGAAGAATCAATGAGCGAAGAGCGAGCGAAAGAACACATTGGGTCTGCCATTGATCTCATATCAAGCTATCGTGCCGATATAGAAGAATACGGATTGCATGGTGGTAAGGGGTGGAAGCTGGAAAATGCCCACTATGCGATCGTATTTGGAGCGGCAGAGTTGGGTCCGACCTATGCGCCTCCGCTAGATGACTTGGCTAGTGCGTTGCACGGCATCATGTTGGCAAGCACGGAGAGCGCATATCGTCCCGGTGCACGCGGGAAAACGAGTGGAAAGAAAGCCCTTACTCTAGAGTACCTAGACGACGCAGAAGCGTATTGTTGGAGCGCATACGGGGAAAAGTGTTGGCACGATCGATGAAGAAAGGAGAGAGATGAAGGACATTTGGAAAGACGCATGGGCAACATGGAAAGAGCATGAAATCAACAAGACTGCGCGGGCTATACTGCGAAGTGTTGTGTGGATCTACCCAAAGAAAATGACCACCGTCACCTACAACGGCTACGACAAAAAGGGATTTGAGTGGATTTGCAGAGGGAGAAACGGCGGCAGGATCGTCGTGCAGAGTTTTGCACGGAAGAATAAGCGTCCCAAACTGGTGGTTTGGCGCGAGGTGCCTGGAGGAGGCGAAGCGTGACCAAAGGAGGCGGCATAGCGTTGGGTGTAGCGATAGGTTTGGGGTACTGGTTCACCTCTGAGATATCTGTTCCCACCGATGCCAACTGTTCGTACCTCGCTGCTCCTGCTACAGATCTAGCCGCGTTTGTTGGCGGCGTATACTGCGCTGTTCGTGGAACCCAAATCAATGAACCACTTATTGCAGCGTTTGGGTCTGCTGTGGTAGTTATTCACACGCTTCAATACATGAAGCATAAACACAAGAAGGTGCCGCATGGCTCGACCCGTCCCAGGATCAGGATTAGGAATTGATGTCAGTCATCATCAGGGTAAGAAGATCGATTGGACCGCAGTAGCGAACTCGACTACCGCATGGGGTCCGGTCAAATGGGTCTACACCAAAGCGTCCGAAGGTGAGACGCACAAGCATCCGAGCTTTTACCAACACGTCAAGGGGGCAAGCGCAGCAGGGTTGCCCATTGGCGCGTACCATTTCGCACGTCCAGACAAACTAGCGAGCAACGAAGCGAAGAACTTTCTGACGATGATGGAACCCGTTCGTCATCTCTTGACGCTCGTTCCAATGATCGATCTAGAGAGTCCACCCAAAGGTCCGGTGACCAAGGGTGATAGTTTGATGAAGTGGGTTCTCGATTTTGCAGGCTATATCAAAGCGGCAGGGTATGAGACTCCTCTGCTCTATGTCGGCACCAACTACAGCAACAAGTACCTGGGTGGCAAGCCGGTGCCTGGGTTGCCGATCTGGGTTCCACAATACAATCGAAAAGACCCAACGACCTACAAGCCCGATGTCAAAGGACCAAACTGGGTGAACGAGACAACCAAAAATTGGGTCATCTGGCAGTTTGGTGTGAGTGCAGAACCGGGTCAGATCCCTGGAATCAAAGGAAGAGTTGACCTCAATGTTGTGCGCCCCGGTGGTTGGGAATGGATGACCCCTGCCAAGGGAATTGGAATCGGAGTCCTGCTTGCCGGTGCTTTGATATTCTATTTACTGACCCGAAAAAAGACTTGATCGCATTTTTCAAAGCGTTGGCAGCGGTCCTCAATGCCCTGGTTCCACTTATCGAAGAGCGAACGAGACATGCTAGGATACAAAGGATCAAGGAAGGCTACTACACCCGCTTGGAAGCGACGGCTGACGATCCCGCTGCTGCTTTCTCTGCCTTTGACGATGAGTTGCGCTCCGAAGGAATCGTCAGCGACAAGGACAGTGGTGGTGGACTCGTCGGAGATAAAAAAGATCGACCCAAACCACTATCGGGTATCAAAGGGTTGGTTGATTAATCGGATGAAAATCGAATCGGCATTGAAAGTTGCGTTAGATCGGTGCATGTTAGACCTTCAGTCGAAACGGAATTAGCACAAGGAGTTGTAATGGCAGTTACCAAACCAAAAGCGGGATCTGTTGTGTGGGTCAATCTAGGGGGCTATCCACCGGCAACCAAGTGCATCGTTGTCGAGCTTGAGTCGTCCAACAAGCTGGATGCCGGTTCGTTCCTCGTCAAGATCGTCGGTCAATCTTCCCCGGCTTATTGTACATCGCGACGTGACCTGACGGACGCACCTCCCGCGCCCAAGGCTGCACCGGAACCCGCACCGGAACCCAAGGCTGCACCAACTCCTTTTAGCAGCAAGAAAAAGAAGCGTGGCAAGTAGTAGAGACGATCTATGTCACCTTTTCTTCGTAGAGGCAAAACCGTTTATTGAACAGTGTCCTCGCGTCAAAGGTGTTCGATTCTCAATCGTCCAACACCATTTTGAACCCGTTGTCGAGTTTCGCGATCTAGCTTGGTATGACCCGGCAGACCACACCGTCTATGTTCTAGATCGACTGCGCTCGTTCGCGCGCGACACGCAAGTTGGAATCATGCGACATGAACTCGCGCACGCTGCCGACCCAGACTTGGCTAAACCAGGGGCAGAACGACGTGCTGACGAGATTTCTGAATTGGTAACTGGGGTGCCTATGCGCTATGACCAAAACGACATACAAAACGCGGCACAGGGGCGCGTTGGTAGACCGGCGTACTTGCCTGGTTAACTACTCAGGGGGATGCCACGTTTTCCAACGGTTTCCGCAGTAGTCTGAGTAGGTGTAATCGTCTCGCGTTTCGTACCAGTTGAGCCCGGTAGGGTACTGGTAATTCCACGCTCTGTCTGGCGCGTCAGGGGCGCGAGCCAGCGTCGACAGACGGGCTGTGCGAGGTCTGAACTCCTCAAGACGTTCAGTCATCTTGCGAAGGTACGCCTGAGACGCAAGTCCTTTGCGCTGGGCGACCTGGGAAAAGGCGAGATAGGGTGCGCCGATGCCCACATGCCCGGTTGGAAATTGCCGACTTCGATTGCCACGTTGATAAACCATTTTTATTCTCCTCGTCAGATTCAGTCTCTTCTACCCGAAAAGCCACCCTGGACATGACTCCAGTGGTGGCTAGTCGGTGCCCCTTAGAGGCTAGGCAGTCTGCTAAATAGACCAGAGTTCTTCGCGGTCGCGAGGTCCGGTGATGCGGCGAAGGTAATCCACGTCGGTCGAACAGTTGATGTCTACAATGCCCCCCTCGTAGCGTGCCTTGACTGCCCTTTTCGCTTTCGCCAGCGAGGTGAATGACCCGTCAAAGTCTCTGCTCGCCACCCCCGCTCGCATCTGATAGTCACCCATCTCGACCGTCCAAACGATGCGCTCACGCATGGTGTATTCGTCCTTCCAATAGTCTTCCGGTCCATGTCGAAGCATACCGACATGTCGCTTCCACTTGCCGTGCCCTGCCCAAATTTCGTGGTCAACAAAACTCCCCTTCTCCCCAAAGTACGTCTCTGGATAGTCGTCGGTTTTCCTAAATGAAATCTTCGTATCGTATGAATAGTATCCCATCGTTTATTCTCCTTTCCGCTTGAACAGTAGGTAGGTTGCCGTGGAACTCTCGTCTAGGTCTTCCCTGCACCCCACATACACGGTTGTGAACAGGGGGAAGCGATAGCCGCGCCAATGTGGTCCCACAAAGCGCAGGTTGTCGGCAGTCCAGTGGATGTCCGTGACGACTTCCAACCTTCTCTTGTGGGTGTTGTAGAGGTAGTCGGCAATCTTCACTTTCTTTGCTTCGGCCTTTGTCATTTTCATTCTCCTTGTCAGATTCAAAGTCTCCTACCCGAAAAGCCCCCAGGACGTACCTTGGGGGCTAGTGGGGGGGGTGTCGGCTACCCGAAGAACTCCCGAAACTCTCTGCGGTGCGGGCTGAATCCGTGACGCTCGCAGAACTCACGCATCTCTATTTGGTAGGTGCGGAGTTCGGCCCATGCCCTGCAAAGTGCCATCGTTGGATGGGTGTCGTCCCTGCCTACAATCGAGATGGCCTGCTCTGGACCCGGCAGTCCCTTGGCCTTTCGCATTGGGCAGCAAAGGATGAGCACGGTCGCCACCCATTGGCCGCCGTGGTGTTCAACTGTCAGCTTCATATTTCTGGTAAGTTGGTGCATTTTCATTCTCCTTGTCAGATTCCGTCTCAAACACTCTGTCTTTATACTCTCTCTCAAATCCTTTGTCAACTACATTCGTAATACGCTTGCTCATTATCTTCTTGCGTATACATACACAACGCTTGCTCGAGAATTTTTATTCAAAAAAAAAGAAAACTGCCGTTGGGGGGTCGAGCGAGATTTGGGGGAGTTGGCTCGATCTTCAGGTGTGCGTCGGGTGCGCGTGGGCTAGAGAGATCGAGTCGGGGCTTTCATGGCACCAGCGCATCGTGCTGCCGATCTAACTCGGCAAGGCATTGCGGGGTGAAATGAGCAAAATACGGACGTTCGCGAGCAGCGTGTGCTTTGATCTGCACGAGAGTCAGGCGGCGTTGCGCCTTGAGGGCAAGCAAGTGCCGGTGGTCTGCCAGCAGTGCTTGAAAAATATGCGGGGGAAAAAACCTACGAGCGAGCCTTTCTTCCCATTGAAAATGACACTCAAGACAGCAAGCGGGGTCGTTAGCCATCTCCACAGCCTAGCATTGATCAGCTTGGTGACCAAGGGACCAATACATCCAGGCTAGGACGTGTTTTGGAAGATCACTTCGATTTTATTTCCTTGGTTTCCCAATCGACTTGGTCCGATATTGCTTTCATTATCTGGACTCCGCTGATCAGGTTGAAATCCATTTCCTCACCGAAATGGACATGATAAAGACCCACAGGTATGTATTCAACATGCCCGTCGTTGCCGCACTCCTCCCAATGCTCGACTGCCCATAGCCGGTACGAGTAGTAGTCGTGGTCTTTTCCCTCTCCCGTCAGGGCTAATCGCAACTCCTTGAAGGTCACGGTGGTTCCGTTGTAATAGTATAGATCGGTTTCCATCATGCGAGCGAAGGTGAAATGCTCTGCTCGCACTTGAGCCGAATGTTCCAGCACAAACTCGGTGGGCAACACTTTTGTGATCAGGCGCGTGCTGTAATGGAGTTCTGGCATCTGCCGAACTCTGGCGACCACAGTGAGAGAAGCTGGAACACGGTTGTGCGGGGCGATCTGTAGTTGGCTTTTCATTTTTATTCTCCTTCTTCGTCTTTATACCATTCGTCACACTCCGCTTTCACGCACGCGATAGCCGCACGAACCAAAGTCTTGTAGTGCTCAGGCTCGTCGCTTTCAAGGTGCTGCTCCAAGGTGCGGATTACCTTCTCGCAGGTTGGTTTGCCAGCAAAGCAAGGGTAAGCGGCGAAGTTAGTGATGCCGTCTACCAGCATCGCCCCTCTTGTATCCTCATAACCAAAAGTGGTGTTGTCGGTTGCCATTTTCATTCTCCCTGTCAGATTCAAAGCCTTCTACCCGAAAAGCCCCCAGGAGTCGTTACCTCCACGGGGGCTAGCGGGTGCGGGGTTGCTTCGGCTACCACTGCCACGCATCACCGTGGCAGACGGTGCAGTTGTCGCAGTAGGTGGATTCCTCGTCGTCGTCGTACCAAAAATCTACGACGGTAGCGCAACGAACGCAGCGCTTGGGATCGTTACCCTCAACCTCGCTAGTGGTGTAGTAGAACTCGACGGGTTTTTTGCCGCGTGTCCAGTGTCCATCCATATTGACGTTGAGGTGCAGTTTGCGTTTCATTTTAGTCCTCCTTGGCGGCACGCTTGGCGGCACGCTTGGCGGCAATGCGCTTGAGTTTTGCGGCGTAACGCCGCTGCTGGCGGCTAACACCGTTGAGTCGCTCACTGAGACGCTTCGCAGTAGCCGGTGTGGGTCCAATCCCAACCAAATTTTTGACTTTCGTCATGTTTATTCTCCCCGCTGCTCATGCACGATAGTGCAGTCTTCGCAATAGACTCGCTTGGGCGCATACGATTCGTACCAGTACCCAACACGCTCGCAACAACGCCCGCACGTCTCTGGTTCGTTTCCTGGCACCTCTGAAGTAGTAAGAAAGTATTCCTTGCCGCCACGGGTTTTCGTCTCTGGTTCCCACGGGTTTTCGTACAAGTGCAGCCTGTTCATTTTCATTCTCCTTGTCAGATTCAGTCTCTTCTACCCGAAAACCCCCCAGGACGAACCTTGGGGGGTAGTGGGTGGAGGAGCGAGGGGGGTTCTAGTTGATGGTGATGTTCTCCCGCTTCATGTCGTGCTGCGCTTTTACCTTCATGGCAGCGTGAGTAATGCGCTCAACGCTCCGAACGAAAGACCCGCTTTCAGCCAAGTCTGGATAGGCTTCCATGACCTCCAACACCAGCGACATGATTCGGCCAAGGTCTTTCATCTTCACCGTCACCTTCAATTTCAAGTAGTCGTTCTTCATCTTCTTTCCTGGGTTCAAGTTCAAATTTCCATTCCTTTATACAGTCTCTCAAATCCTTTGTCAACTACATTCGTAATACGCTTGCTCATCATCTTCTTGCGTATACATACACAACGGTTGCGGGAGAATCTTATTCAAAAAAAGAAAACCCCCGCTGGGTGTCCAGCGAGGGTTATGGGGAAGGACGCGACGACTAGCGACTGTTCTTCCGTATCGTCTGCTCCTGTCGCAACTTCCGCACGAGTTCTGCAACCACAGGACCAACCCCTTCCTCGTCGGGGTAGTCACTGAGCCATTTAATCATGTGGTCCAACCCATCATCCGTAAGGTGGGGAAAATCCTCACAGATTACAGTGATAGGTTCAGCAAATTCTTTATACTTTTCTGGTAGTTGGGTGATAGCCACGGTGTCTCCTTGATTCAGATTCCAATTCAAAATACTCGACTCTTATATAGAGTCTCAAAAGGCTTGTCAACTACATTCGTAATACGTCTTTCAACCTCTCATTCCGTTTTGAGGTAGCCAAGATTGCGAAGTTGGCACAGCGCATCCTCCGCACCAAACGCGACGATGGTTGTCCAACCTCGATCACTCAAAGCCTCTAGCCACCGTTTCTGCGCTGGTCGAAGCGAGGATTTGGACGCTCCCTGCCTTTTCAACTCCAGAGCAACCCCACATGACCCGTCGTTGGGTAGATCAAAAACAAGCAAGTCAGGAACACCGGCTTCCACACCGCTTGCTCGCAGCATCCTCGCGCCCCTTCGATCTCTCCACCCACCATTCGGTACAGCGCAGAACAACACTCCCGCTGCCCGTAGCTTGCGAACCAAAACGATCTGTTCACTCAACTCAGTTGGTCCCATCTCAATGCCTATTCGTTATACCATGTAGGGTTAAAGCCAACCCTACAGGAACCCTACAGGGTTAACTCCATAAAAATAAAGGCTTTTTTTAGTCTCTGTAGACCCTGTAGGGGTTTTAGACTCTTCGTGTTAAGCGTTTTTGGTTTTCTCCTTTTTTTCGTTTTTATTTTATTTGTTTTTTTGTTGATCAGTATTTTCACAATATATACTCCAGGGGGTCAAACCCCTACAGGGTCTACATGTCGCGAAAAACCCCCTATAAAATTGCTTACTTAACCCTGTAGGGTTCCTGTAGGGTTGGAGGTTCAAGCCTTCTCTTGCGGGTGTTAGTTGGGTCGGTTGAGTTGGATTGCGTAGACAACCCCGGCTTCCCGTCGTTCTGTTGGGATGCCTAACTTCTTGATTCTCATGCCGAATTTGGTGGTGGACATAATTTCGTGCCCGTTTTTCTGCGCCCAAAGGCGATATTGTTGATAAACTCTACCCGCAGGCTCGTATTTGCTCTGAAAATCCCCCTTTTCTGACCTGACGTGCAAGAACATGGCGATTTGGTCTGAGTAGAGTCGCCAAGTGTTGAGCAACATTTCGGAAGATCTGGCTAATTGGTGGTGCCCACGCTGGACTAAATCGACGTAGGCACGAAGGCAGTAGCCTGCAACTGCCGACAGTTCGTTGGTGATTATCTTCTGACTTAAATCTCTATCCTGCTCGCTCTCCGCGAAGACACGGTTGAAATCGACAGGTATCCACCGTCTAAAAAAGGCTGGCGAGTGGTCGTTGACGGGTGGTAATTTGTTCCCGGCGAGAATATGCCCCGCTCTGGGTCTAAACGTGAAAGGCGACTCCTTGATATGCCGTCCGGTCATGTTCTCGCCTGTGATCATAGCCTTGACCCGTGCGCTCGCTAGGATTTGAGACTCAGGCAACTCGTTGACGAGGTTGACCCGTGAACCTGCGAGCATGGCGACCCGGTATTCGCTGCCCATCTCTTGCGGCGGCAACGCTGTGATGGTTGTCGAATCGAACAACGCGGACACCACATCGATGAGCATCGACTTCCCGTTTGCCCCGTCTCCTATCCAAATCATCGCTTTTTGAAACCGAGTCGCATTTCCGACTAGGCACGCGCCGATCATTTCACAGAGCATCCGTATCTTGTCTTCACCATCGAAGTCTGGAGCGAAGATCTGCTGCATAGCGTTGAGGAAGATGGTTGGTTGGATATCTGGATTGAAGTCAAACCCAAGTCTATAGGTACTGCGCTGATCAGGACGATGGGGGTGAAGATGAATCCCGCTGGTGTCGGCTTGGACAAACCCGTTATTGAAGGTCAAGCCACGAGGTGCGTTATCGAAAAACGTCGGGTTGGTTCTGAGTGTACAACTGAGTTCATGCACAGCCTTGCTTTGTGCGTTGGACATTTTCATGCGCTTGAAAATGTCTTCACCTTGCGCGTTTCGACGTACAAAGACCAAAGCACCGTCGAGATTGCACACCTCGTTTTTGACGATGTAGGGAGATAGATCGTTCCACACTCCCAGGCTAGGCTTGTACTCCCACATCGTCCCTCGCGTATAACAGATAGGGCAGTCCTGGCTTGATTCCAGAACTGAGAGTACATACTTGGCGAAGACGACTTCAGATGGATGACGAAACTGGACTTGGTTTTGGTCGTTGGTTTGGGGTTGGGGTGGAGTAGGGTAACGGCTTGCACTTCTCGCAATCTGCGCCAGTTCATCGAGTCCACCGGGCGAGTCCTGCATTGGCGGCGAAGATCGTTGCTTGTCGATATGGGTGAGCAACACTAGAATCTCTTCTTGTTCCATCCCACGCTGGCGCAACAGTCCTGCGTAGCTCATCAAAGTTCGATGCCGCGAACCTGCAACAATGGATTCTGGCAAATCGAACGCTACCCTGGCTTCCTCTATGCCGCCAAATTCGCTTTGATCTACCCCCACACCCCACGGTGCGTTGAGAACTTCAAAGCGGAAGTCGGCAGGATAGTCTTGAAAAACACCATCGCGAACGACGTAGGGTAGCCGGTAGGGATAAGCCCAACTCGCCATCGGGTCAGCAATGATGCCGTGAGTTCTGAACCAAGTTCTAGCCTGCGCCATGTACCGGACCCACAACGTGGCTTCCAGAGGTTCAGGCAAAAGCCAGAAGACGCGGATTCCACGTCGAGTCATGTAGTGACCCAGCGACTCTGAGATCTCCAACCCTCCCAATTGACTCAGAATTTCTGCTCTCCACTGGTCGGACGCTTCAGGGATTTCACCCCGGTGGGCAGCGGGGTCATCAACGTCGAGCAAGCCGACACCTATTAATAGAGAGAGGTTCGCATCCTGAATAGCTTGGTAGCCAGATCCGGTGTTGACCCGTGGAATCGCCTCGACCCCAGGAGCGTGGTACGGCAAAAAACAAGCGTCTTCTCCGTAGTTTTTGGCAAACGCCTCTTGAATATCCATCGATGGGTAGATCGCATCGATTTGGGTCGCATCACCGTTCCAACCCAACACCTGTTTGTGTGGCAAAACCGTTACTCTTGTACTCATTTTTATTCCCCTTGTTTTGGGGGTGAACTCTTGCCAAGTGTGGGTTGACAAGCACGCAACGGAAATGATTCAATAGTGACGGTCCCTTGGGAGAGTTTTGACAGTTTTAACAGGTTGCGACCCGAAGGCAGGTAATCACCTTGAATCCAAGCGTAAACCGCTGCCCTGCTCACCCCTAGAATCGTTGCTAGGTCTTGGCAAGAGATATCTGATTTTTTCAACCATTCCGAGAGTTTCATGATGTTCACAACCTCCAGCCGTCAGTCCTACTCGCTAAGGACCGGCATGTCAAGTGCGGGTTGACAAGGGGAATCGGGCCGATTACTATCGGGGGGTACGACAACTGTATTTCACCAAGGAGAACGAAATGGGTAAGGCAACAGCAATCAACACGTCAGGTCTTTTCGCGTTGGCGAGCAACGCGGCAGAGCGTGATTCCAACCGACAGGCAGATCTAACGAAGTTGACCCAGAAAATCGATCCAGAGGGTACTCACATTCTGCTGTTTTCGATGATTCACAACGACCGGGAGTTGCGAACAACGTGGCTGTGCAAGATACGCGAGTCGATGGAACCGGCGCAGGTTCATCTTGACGTTAGCTTTGACGTCTTTGACGAGCACACGTTCCAAATCGAGTCCACTATCGCGGAGGCATAACAATGTACTTGGGCATTACAACAGGGGAGTCGATGGGCCAAAAGCCTAGCGACGTGATTGAGGCTTGGTATCGCAAAGCTTTGTCGATGCCAGGAGCGTCGGAGGCTTGCAATCAGATCTACGATGTCTACCTCGCTGTGAGGCGCATTGAAGACGAGGCTGTCATCATGTGGAACCTGCTACCTGATGAAGACGACGAAGACGACGATGAATAGCTGGAGGGTAGGATGAAGAGGAAGGTGATGAAGTTAGCAAGTGCTCAAAAGATTGTGCAGACCTATCCACGCTTTTTCGCGGAGGCTGCAAGAGGCTACGGTCGGGGGTTCTGGTACTACGATTCGCACTTATATGGGTGGGCATTAGCAAGAGCGAAACTTGTGATCTATTTGTTCACGGGAAGAACCGACGATGAATAGCTGGACCCACGTCAGTGCCTCTCAGTTGCGCCTTTTCTCAAGGTGCCCCAGGAAGTGGTATTACCAATATATATTGGGTCTGCCCTCGCCGGTTGGACCCGCTGCCGAACTAGGTAAGCGAGTCCATACCTGCCTGGAAGAACGTCTGATCACAGGAGAATGGCCGCGCCTTGAGGTCGCTGACCCCAAAGTGCTCGCCATCGCAAAATCAGGGGAGCAGCACTTACCGACAGGCACGGTACAGGTTGAGGAGTCGTTCTCCATCGTTCCCCCAGGAAGCCCCGTGCCGTTTGTCGGTTTCATAGACGTGCTGGACCCAGCGAGCAACGCTGTCATCGACCATAAAACGACCGGGAACCTACGTTGGGCTAAAGAGTCCGCAGAACTCCAAATAGACGCGCAAGCGATCTTATACTCATATTACGCCTGGATAGAACTGAAGTGGGAAGTCCCAATTCAATTTCGACATATCTATTACTGCACTCGCTCTCCAGGGGCGATCACTACAGAGTGCCAATTCAACTCGATTGACCTGACCGCTGGCATGAATAGGTTTGTCAGTCAAGCTAACGAAATGTTTGAAGTTTCTACCTGCGCTTCTGAGGAGAAGGTGCAGGCTAATACCGCAGCGTGCGGTGATTTTGGGGGGTGTCCTTTTCGCGATAGATGCCCTGCTACTAAAGGAGAAAGTGAAATGTCTACTACCAAGATATCTGCGTTTGAAGCGATTGTAGGACGTGCGAAGAACAAACCAATAGAGACTATAGACATAGGTCGAGCAAACGCACTGGTTGAAGTTCTGTGCGCCGATCCCAAGGTTGGCGAAGAGGTAGCAAAAACTCTCGTCCAGGGCATAGACAAGTTAGTCGAGCCAGAGATTGCCAACGAAAAAGGCGAAGATGACAAGGCAATCACACGGCGCGGACGACCGGCAAAAGGTCCGTTTTTGGCCGATGGGAGACAGGTCAGCAAGCTCAAAAAGGGAGAGTTGGTTCAGGTGGTTACAGAGATGCTGGGAGATCACAACCCTGAGACGGCAATCGAAGTGGCAGAAATCTCCGGTTCCAAGGATGAGGTTTTGGCCGACTATTCTCGTCTCTATATTGGGTGCATCCCGCGCAAGGCCGAATACTCACCTGAGTTTTTGGACGACTTCCTTGAGAAGTTCCAGAGCGAGGTTGCTCAAGATGAAGGGGTTGATCACTACCTCTGCGTGGAATACGGCAAAGGCCCGAAACTGGTTGCTGCGAAGTTGGCACTGTCCCTGAGAAATCAGGAAACTCAGCTACCGCTTATCATGGTTGCTGATGCTCAATCTCCGTCTTCGACTCCGGTTCTTGAGGTAATCAATCGCTACTACGATGAGGTAGTGGAGCGATGGGGTGCCTAAATGAGTTGGCAAAACCGACGTAGACCCACAGCCTGGGAGTTGCTGACACAACACGCAGTCACCCGCTCGACCGAATTGGAAATCGAGCGGGTGATTGCGCTCCCTCTTGTGGAATACGACGGCAATATAAATCTTGAGCAGATACAAAAGCCAAATCCCAAAATCGAGCTTCGTTTGATCCAACGACAAGCTTTGCAAGCAATAGCTGAGTGCAAAGGTGGTTTTTTGCCTATCGGAGTCGGGGAAGGAAAGACATTCATTGGTCTTCTTGCTGGGTCTGTTCTGGACGCGGACCTCTGCGTCTACGTTGGACCGGCGCAGGTTATCAAACAAATCAAACGCGAGAAAAACAGGTTGTCCAGGGATTTTCACCTGACCAAAATCACAGCCATGAGCTATGGGTGTCTGAGTCGTCCAAACGGTACAGCGGTTTTGACAGAGTTGTTCAAGCAATCCAAGCGTCCGTTGTTGGTGCTCGATGAAGCACACAAAATTCGTCACAGCACAGCCGCACGAACCAAGCGGGTGATCAGGTATTTACAAGAACGACCGGAAACGATGGTTGTCGCCATGAGCGGCACCTTGACCTCAAAAAGCCTGAAAGACTTCGCGCATCTCGCTGAAATGTGCCTGAGAGACAAGTCGTTCATGCCTCGCGAGAACAGAGAGGTTGAACGGTGGGCACATTGCGTGGATGCCGATAGCCGTCCCTCCCGGTACGATCTCCGTTTGCTCGCACCCCTGCACACCTGGGCAAGCCGTCAAAGTGGGTACAAAACCGGGACCACTTGGAAGGAAAAACTCAGAAAGGCATTTGCATTACGGATGCGTACTTCTCCTGGGGTGGTGGGTAGTGCCAAGTCGACCGTCAAAGCGTCTCTCAGTCTAGTTCGTTTACTCGACCTACAAGTGCCAGAGGAGGTGGCGACGTTAGTTCAACGCATTTACAACTCCAATGTTGGACCTAACGGGGATGTGATCGTTGATGACTTAACCCGATATCGAGTGCTCCGACAACTGACATGCGGATTCTGGTATCGGTGGATTTGGCCCAATGGAGAGGTTGATCATGTGTGGCTAGATGCGAGAAACGATTGGAACCGACATGTGAGACGTGAACTGGAGACGCAAGCCAAAGAGGGATACGACTCGCCAGCGTTGGTCAGGGCTGAGATAGAAAGCCAGTTGCTAAACGGCAGAATCCGACGACCTATCCACAGAGCGTTGACCGTCTGGATGGGTCAGGAGCACAAACCCGATCCTCCCGTCGAAGCGGTCTGGATATCCGATTATCTGGTCAAAGCCACGGTCGAGTGGTGTATGAAACAGAAAAAATCGGTTTTAGTCTGGTACGAGTCACAAGCTTTGCTTGAGAAACTAGAAGAATATGGCTTGCAAGCGTATTACGAGTGTGTTACCAATGTTCTTGGTCCGGTCGCAGTGAGCGTTCGGAAACATGGAACGGGTCTGAACATGCAGCAGTTTGATTCTCAAATAGTCATGGAGCCGCCAAGCGGGGGAGCAACGTGGGAGCAACTCCTGGGTCGCACTCACCGTCTTGGACAGGACTCTGACACCGTGCTTTGCGCGGTCTGGCAGCATACAGACGTTTTTAGATCATCTTTCAACAACGCGAGCGATGGCGCACGGTATATCGCTCACGTCACCGGAGTACCACAACGGTTGTGTTACGCCGATGTTATGTTTTCTTCCGTGTAAGTGAGTATAAATATGAGTATTTTTTCAGGAATTGAAACAGCGGAAGTCACCGGGGGGTCACAGTATATCCAGCCGGGGCAGCACACCCTTAAGGTTAAGAGTGTGACGATCAGAGAGTCCAAGAAGGTCGCGGACAAGACCTACTTCATCGCTGAGTTCACTGTCATGGAGTCGTCCAGCGAGTCACATACAGCCGGGTCCACCGCAACGTGGCTTGTCGATATGGCAAAGCCAACGAAAGAAACCGCTTATGGAAACATCAAGGAGTTTGTGATCGCGCTTTTGAAGTGCAACGCGGATGAGGTGACGTTCCAGCTTTGCGATGAACTGGTTGGTGCGTCTCAGCCTGGGGTTGGGATGTGCGTTTTGGCAGAGGCTTGGCACAAGCCGACTACCACGGGGGGTGTGTTTACTCGCATCTCTTGGTCGCCGGTAGCCGACGATTCGGTAGCCAACTAAAGGGATGGGCAGGGGGTAAGATCTGCCCCCTGCCCTACCCTGAAACTGAAAAGGAGAATGAAAGATGCCTAGCAAAATCAACAAAACTTGGGTGAGAACGAAGGCAGAGAACGAGAAGGTCGATCAGATTCTTCACGCTCTCTATAGCTTCACGCGACAAGGAGGAGCACGCAACCGGGTGTGGTTTATGATGGCCTATGTCATCAAGAAAATCATTGGCTGGAAGGGTACTCCGCGTATTGGAAATGCCACTCACCTTGATCAAAACGCACGGGTCGAGTCTTTGCAAGAGGATTTGTACAACCTGCTGCGACTCTCAGGGGGTCGCGGACACTGCATCAAGCGTGTTCACGATGTAAACGGACTCTCACACCGCTTGTCGGCGTGTTTCCCCTACGTCTGCCCCGATATGTGGAGAGACGGCAACAGGGTAGCTTTGCTGCAAACGTCAAATTGCGATTTGGCATTGGTTATTGGAAGTCCCAAAACCCACAATGCAATCTTCTTCATGTGGGTAGAAGGTGGGGTAGATCCCACTACTCACGGCATGGACCTTGACGAGTTTCTGACGAACAACCGGGTTCCTAAACCACACTCGTCAGACCGTCTGAACCGCAAGGCGGCTGGCGTGTCAACGATAGAGTCTCTGCCCAGAGACACAGCCACACCCAAGATTGTCAAGGCTGTGGTTCCTACACAGCCCCCACCAACCACGCGAACCCGCGAGTTGGTCGGTCTGACGATGGGTGACCTCTTTTCTCAAATTGAGACTGCCGTATCTCTCGTCGTTGATCAACGGGTTCAGGACAAAGAGAGTGTCAACCTAGTGTTGCGCCGCCAACTTGTGGCATTGGCGGCAGAACGCGACGAGTTGAAAAAGCAACTGGACGCTATCAGGTCGCTGTTTCAGGTCGCTAGTTAGTGTGGGGGTAGGGGGTGTAGGCTTAGTGCGCGTGCGGTGAGTCTGCACCCCGTTTGTTATGAAATACATTGCAATCGATTTTGAGACGCATTTGATTGAGCAAGGCTTGCTCGCTCCTCCCCCTGTGTGCCTGTCATGGTGCGACGGCAAGGACGGGGGCATCCTGTTGCCTGCTGACGCGAGAACTCAGCTTCATGTCTGGCTATCGGACCCCAATGTCCGGTTGGTCGCGCACAACGCGAGATTCGACATGGGGGTAGCCTTCTTTCAGTTTCCAGAGTTACAACCTTTGATCTGGCAAGCCTATTCCAGCAATCGAATTTACTGCACGCTCGTTGCTCAGAAACTCATAAAAATCGCACACGGACACTCAAAGTTCGATCCTCGCAGCGGCAAGCGACCCGGCTACTCTCTCGCTGCCTGCGTCTCTGACCTGTTAGATGAACAAGTAGAAGGCAAGGACGATGCCGATGCTTGGAGGTATCGGTACGTCGAGCTTGAGGGTGTCCCGCTCGCGCAGTGGCCGACAGAGGCATACAACTATGCCCTGCGAGACGCTTGGTACTGCTTGCGCGTCTGTGAGCGGCAAGGAGGCGAGCCGTTGGCGACCCTCTATGACCAGATTCGCGCCGACTTCGCCTTGCACCTCTACTCCTGCGAAGGTCTACACACTGACCCCGTTGCAGTTGAAAAACTGGAGTCCGAAGTGCAAGCCGCCATCGATGTTGCGATGGTTGATCTAAAGGGGGCTGGAATTTATCGCGACTCTGGGACCAAGGATTTGTCGGTTGTCCGTCAATTGGTCACGGCAGCGTACAACCAAAACCCACCGCTGACCCTCAAAGGCTCAGTGCAGACAAGCGCAGCGGTGTTGCGAGAGTCTGATGATCCTTTGCTTCAAAAGCTGGCTTCCATTTCAGGCGACCAAAAACTGCTGACCACTTATGTGCCTTTGCTCAAAGCTGGAACTCAGACCCCGATCCAACCCTATTGGAACGTGCTTGTTGATTCGGGTCGAACCTCTTGCTCGCGACCGAATATGCAGAACTTACCCAGGAGAGGTGGAGTCAGAGAATGTTTCGTCGCCAAGGACGGTCATGTGCTGATTGCCTGCGACTACGCTCTTGCGGAGTTGTGCTCGCTTGCTCACCTCTTGCAGACCCGGTATGGGCACAGCCAGATGGGAGACGTGTTGCGCGAGGGCAGGGATTTGCATTGGGCGACCGCAGCGGCAATTTTGGGTTTGGAATACGACGAGGTGATCAGACGAGGCAAAGAACCGAAAATGAAAGAAACTCGTCAACTCGCAAAAGCCGCGTCCTTTGGGATTCCCGGTGGGTTGGGACCATTGAAATTTTCAGAGTTCTGTCAGTCCTATGGAATCGAAAATATCGACATTGAACAAGCCGCGACTTTGCGCTTTCAATGGCTCGCTCAGTACCCAGAAGTTCTAGCCTACTTTGACGACGTGTCGCTTGCGTGTGCTGCCGGTGGAGGCACAGCCAATGACAGCCACGCAATCACCGGATACCGGCGCGGAGACTGCACTTACACGTCGCTTTGTAATCACGGATTCCAGCATCTAACTGCCCACGGTGCCAAGAAAGCGATCTGGGAGGTTTCCCGTCGCTGCTACTCTGAGCCTGAGAGTCGGCTTTACGGTTTTCGACCTGTGGTGTTTGTCCATGATGAAATCATCATCACCGGGCCGAAGGACCGTGCTGCCGCTGCTGCCGTCGAGCTTGGCGAAGTGATGCGCGAAGAAATGGACAAAATCTTGACGAGCGTTCCGATTAGGACAGAATGTACCATGATGCGACGGTGGTACAAAAACGCGCATCCTGTTTACGATTCCGATGGCAACCTCTGTTGCTGGGAACCTGAAAGTGAGGCTGAAAATGAGATGCTGGAAATGCGGAGTGCGGAAGCACCAGATGGAAACCGTACACGTCTGCTTGCCCTGTTTGGTAAGACAGCGTTGGTACAGGCTAATACCTAGATTCGCGCTCGTCACCGGGGTGCTGTTTGTACTTTTGCGTCAACTCCCTTAGACCTTCCCCATTGTTGTCCGACTACAAGCGATAGGTGGTGAGGTTTTTTATGTCATTAGAGATCGATACGTTGTGGGCGCGGATGTCGATTTGGTATCGGATCGTCTCTGTCGCAGTTGGTGAAGGTGATCTATCTCCCTCCACCGTCGTTGTCTACAAGGTGATTTGCCCTGTCAGTTCGAAACTCCGCGCATGTTCTGACACCTACTGGATCAAGAACTTTCGCCCGATCGGCAGACTTGGAAAGGCGCAGTTCGATCTAGACAGTTTCGCAAAACAAATAGCAGAGCAACTTCAAAAATGAAAAGGGGGCAGAGGATTTCTCCCCTGCCCCCTAGTCAGAAAGTCTGACTACTGGCGATAGTGCTTAGTCGATTTCCAGAGCGTTCTCAGGGACGACCAAGGCATCGAGGGTCACTATCTTGCCCCTGTTATCACGCACCGGCTTGCCGCTAACCGGGTCAACCACAGGCTCGCTGAACACAAACGTGGCTTCCCAGGCTGGATGGCTGTGCCGGTATAAGGCAGTTTCCAGCCGAATAAACTCATCGGCTTTGACGTGCCTGTCAACAGCAGTCACAACCGACCCACGCTTGGTTGCTTCCGTCATGGCGTTGTAGACCCCCCAGAGCGACCGACCGTGGTCATTGAGGTTCTGTGCCCATGCGTCGATGGCAATCGTCACCTGTTGAGGCTTAATGTACCCCCACGCGAGAGCACGTCCAAGGATTTCAAACCCCCGGTCTACGTCTACCGGAACACTGCGCCAAATCTCAATGTCCTTGTGAACTTTGTCGTGAAATTGAACCGCAGTGTCAAAACCCCGCGTGATCAGTTCCCGGACATCATCCCAGACATTCAAGGTGTGCTTGCGCTGAAGCTCGATAGCCGACCCCGAAAACATCAGATTTGAACAGACGGTAATATGCTCTCCACCAACGAGATGCACGGTCAGGGTTTTATCGTGGCTCGACCGGATGCCAAGACACATACGCCCCGCTTTACCTGCCTCACCGTCCACTGGCTCGATTACCCAGTAGCCAAACAACTGCGACCCACGCGCAACCCCGTCAGGGTGCATGTTGGCGTAGCGTTTGCTGCTCGCTAGACCGTAGTTCTCTTCTACGATCACATAACCTCTGGACTCGACCTCAGTCCGCAACATGGACAGAAAATCCGAGTACGGAACTGGCGCATACGTCTTGGTTTTTGGAGGAGTCCAAACCTGATTGACCTCTTCCAAACTCGCGTGCTCCTCTTGCTTTAACATTAACATGTGTTTTCTCCTTTGAAGTTCGCAGGGTAGGTCACTGTGACTGCCGCTCCGAATCTCCCTGTTGGTTCTGGAACAATATGAAAAATGAAAAGCAAAGTCAAGGATTTTATACTACGCTTGCAGTACACTGTTTAGCCTATGGCTACGGAACGGTCTGACAAAAAGTGTTGACACCTATTTTGAGTTCGTGTATAAAGGGGGGCAGTCTGAGTTTTAAGGATAGTTTGAACCAAGGAGACACCGTGAGTAAGACAACCAGCGACAACAAACGGCTAGCCAGCATCGAGGGCTACGGCAACAACCCGACATTTTGCGAGGTCACCGGCAAGCCGGTAAGCGACAGCCAGCGCAAACGACTGACCGTTGCGGCACGATTCGCCCAGGACCACTACGAGCGTGACCTACCAACCGGCGTACTGGTTGGGCAGAACACGCGATATTTCACCTACTCTGTAACGCGAGACGAAGCGGCAGAATGGGCAAGCGATGCGCGCCATAACGGCTCGACGCAGATGTGCGTTGAGTGGGCTGGAGGCACCCCCGAGCGGGACAGGTGGGCATACGGTTGGGCAGCGATGGCTCGCAAAGTCCGCGACCGTGCCGCAAGGATGGTCGCGGAGTTCGACCGTAGTGCCGACTTTGACAAAGCGAGTAGCTAGAGAAAACCCCCCGCTGGTCCCAAGGAGAAACAAGGACCAGTGGGGGGTAAAGGAGATGCCGCCGCACCTAGAACC
>Ga0080013_1000645_pt1 | contig 48788 bp, 47 predicted proteins | sample ETNvirenome_6_85_FD_69236 | JGI IMG/M metagenome (GOLD analysis project Ga0080013, IMG submission 69236) | Marine viral communities from the Pacific Ocean - ETNP_6_85 (SPADES assembly) (version 2) | ecosystem: Environmental > Aquatic > Marine > Oceanic | place: Pacific Ocean | collected 2013-06-19
GTCGTTGCCGAATTTGGCGTCCGGTACATTATGTCGGATAGGGGGTGCCAAGTCAAGACTAAATTTAGCGTACTCTATTTTGAGGTAAGCTAGACCTTGGGGGGCGACATACCAAGTTAAGCTATCGGCGTCAAATTTAGGGGGGAGCGCCTTCCAGAAAGCTTTAAGGGGGTATTTTTCAATTAATCTTTTAGCAAACCCCATTTCCCTCAAAGAAGCGTTCCGGTCCTTCCATATGGCTTTCGGGTTCTTTAATAATTTATTTATTATGAAGCCGTTTAGCGTCTCTTCGGGCTTCTTGCGACCCTTCCTTACGCATGGGGGAGAGCAAAACTTTTTTTTATAAGGTGAATGGAACGATTTGTTGCAATGTCCACATTCGAATCTTTTGAGCTTCGCCATCGCCTTCTACTTTATTAGGTTCGGGCTTGCGTGTCAAGCTTTGTGTAGTATTTTTGAAAAACCTCAAAAGGGGAGGCTCGGGGGGGAAAAGTCCGTTTTTTCCAAAAAAAATTATGGTCGTTTGGATTTGAGGCGACTTTCCCAAGATGCGACCATGTCTTCAACCAAGGTCGTGAAGTTGTATTTCGGTTCCCAGTCCAAAGCCTTGCGTGATTTAGAGGAGTCTCCCTGAAGTTTTTTGAGTTCTTCGGGGCGCATAAATTTTGCGTCCTGTTTGACGTAATCTTTATAGTCTACGCCGTAATAACCAAAAGCTGCGTGGCAAAAGTCTCTAACCGAATGACTTTCTTTGGAAGATATAACAAATTCATCGGGCTCATGGTGCTGGAGAATCAAATGCATGGCTCTTACGTAGTCTTTGGCGTGTCCCCAGTCTCTGTGAGAATCTAAGTTTCCCAAGGTTAGGTCCTCTTGTAGGCCTAGTTTAATGGCGGCAGCTCCTCGTGCTATTTTTGCGGTTACAAAATTGGCTCCACGACGTGGAGATTCATGATTGAAAAGTATACCGTTCGAGGCAAATAAACCATAGGAATTGCGATAATTCCTCACGATGCAATAAGCCGCAAGCTTTGAGCACCCGTATGGGCTTACGGGTTTCATGGCGGTTGTCTCTCTCTGAAAGCCGTCAGAATCAATTTCGTTTCCAAACATTTCGGAAGAGCTGGCTTGATAAAAGTGGGCTTTCGGGCATATTGTACGGTAAGCTTCCAAAAGGTTTAAAGTTCCCACGACATTCGTCTGCATAGTAAACTGGGGAATATCAAAACTTATCCGGACATGGCTCTGCGCTCCCAAATTGTAGATCTCATCCGGTTTGACTAGAGCTACCAGACGGTTAATAGAAGAAGGATCTAGGAGGTCTCCATAGTCTGCTTCTATCAAACCCTTGTCGAAAAGATGAACAACTCGAGTGTCTTGTGATTCCGCGTCCGAATGACGACGTATCATTCCATAAACATCGTAATCTTTTTCTAGAAGGTGCTCGGCGAGATAGCTACCGTCTTGACCAGACAGTCCTGTTATAAATGCTTTTTTCTTGCTCATTTTTTTACACAAATAAATTTTATTTTATAATCACCATCGGTGGGGTTTGGATCCCCATTTGCCTTAAAGACTTTATATTCACCTTTAAAGTATTTGTCAATTAATTCTTTGAAGTTATTGTGACTCCAAATTACGTGATCAAGGGTATAGGTGAAATATTTGGTCTCCTTGTCGTTTTTTACTGTTACTTTATTGTCCAATTTCAGCGTGGATGTTTCAGAAAGGTGGTCAAACGTAGGGGTTGACTCTATTTCGTAAAATTGGTTGGGATATTGGGGTGATTTTATTTTTCTGAGGTAAGGTCGTGGTTTTTCCCTAATGACCGCCGAAAAGTTAAAGCAGTCGAATATAAAATGTGCCCCATTGTTAAGCAAATCGGAAATAGATTTGAAAAAATCCTCTAATTTTCTGCGGCTCGTGATGTGGTTAACTACGTTAAATAAACTAACGCCCAAATCAAATTTATTATCGTTTTGTGCTGCAAAGTTCTCTATACCGCCATTAAAGAAGCTTACATTTTTAGCATTTCCAAATTTTTTTATGGCCTTTTTAATCATCAGGGTGGATACATCTACTCCTTGTATAAAGTTAGTTTCTTTTGTTAGGTATTTAATGTGACCCCCAGTCCCACACCCTACATCCAGTATGCGTTGAGCTGCTGGGGATATTTTTTCAATAAACTCGGATTCTTTCTGGTAATCTTTCGCCGAATAAAAGTCGTCATAATATTCTGCTAGTTCGTTATCGTACATAGTAATTAGAAATTGACTTACAGATATACTCCACCTTTTCTTCTTCTAAAGCAGGGTAAGAGGGGAGGCATACACCATGATCATAAGCATAAGTGGAATTAGGAAAAGAAAAAGTGTTGTTGCTGGTGACATAGCAAGGCTGCTTATGGAGGGGATAGAACACGCTTCTTACTTCGATGTCTTTTTCTTTAAAGTGATCCATTAGTCCCTGCACTGGTTCTTCCGTCATTAGAACTACCCTAAAGGGAATGTGGTTGGATTTAGAATTTGGCTCAATGATTCGTATTGATTCCATATAGCCCCCAACCAAATCGGCTAAATAAGACTTGTATAAATTCAATAAATTTATTTTTTTGTTTTTTATTTCTTCTAGTTTAGCTAGCTGCACAATCCCCATCGCCGCATGGATATCCGTGATCCTAAAGTTATATCCGATTTCAGGGTGAACAAAAGATCCTCGATCAAGTCTACCCTGATTGCGTAAGTAAAGCATTTTTTGATAAACGTCTTCGTCGTTTGTGACTACGAACCCTCCCTCTCCTGTTGTTATTGTCTTGTCGGCAAAAAAAGAAAAACACCCTACATCCCCGAAGGTTCCACAATGGGTATCACCCCATTTTATTCCTATCGCTTGCGCTGCGTCTTCAATGACCTTTAAATTATTTTTATGGGCATACTCCATTACTTCATCCATGTTAGTTGCTAGCCCGAAAAGGTGAACTGGCATGATGGCTGTGGTTTTAGAGGTGCGAACGCGTTCGCAATCTCGAATGTTTATTTGGAGATCGTCTTTGTCAATATCGACGAACAAGGGCTTCGCTCCGCACATCTCCACTGCGTTAGCGGAGGCAATAAATGTGAAGTCTGGAACAATAACTTCGTCTCCCGGTTTGATCCCGATAGCTCTCAGCCCTAAATACAGTGCGAGTGTACCGTTCTGGGCAAATACGCCGTATTTTGCTCCGGTTAATTCGAGTAGTTTTTCTGCGAATTCTTTTGATTTGGGGCCTTCGGTTATCCAGTTAGTATCAAAGCAGGGTTTGATAGCTTCGTATTCTTCTTGCCCTATGTAGGGCATAAATTGATTAACTTTCATTTTTTGAGACTTTGAATTTATTTATATCTATAGTTTCAAGGGTGGAGGGTGAGCAAGCCACAATGAGACCATCGTTAGCAAAAGACTGAGAGACTTCAAATTCTTCCAAAATATAATACCCGTACGACTCCAATTTTTTTATGATGGGAAAATTGGGCATATGCGTCCCAATGAAAATAAATTTTATCTTGTGTGATCTTAAGGCGTCTCCGGCTCCGGTTAGCAGGGATACTTCGTTGTTTTGTATGTCTGCGTGTAACATGTCAAGAGACTTGATGTCATAAGTCTCCATGATCCCGTCAACAGAAAATTCTGGAATATTGTATTGTGTTCCATCCCAATCGTGAAAAACCGAAGAAGGTTGGGGTGAGCTGCCAATATAGCCGTTTAAAAATTCACCCTCGAAATCGTTTAAGGTAAAATTGAGCTGCCCCACTTCCATCTTCAGGGGAACGGGCTCAATCATTATATTCTTGGCTTCAGGTATTTCCTTGTTAAACCATAAGGAGTAATACGCCCAGAAACTTCCGCATTCGAGCATGCTTCCTCCGCTACCGATGCAAGCCAAAGTTTCGTAAAAAAGCTTTTCTTCTTGGGGTTCGTGATGCCCCTTCAGGGCTTTTATTATGTCGGTAATCCATTGTTGGTGGTAGCACCCTTCATGAATCAGGACGCCATTGTGCATTACTTGGCAGCTAGAGTCTTTTAGGGTGATTATTTCTCCAGCGTTTTGCTCTTTAGGTATGTCGGCGGTGTCTGTGCACCGGCATATCTTTTCCATAGCACCATGGTTGTAACCATAGTTTTTGTAGAGATCCTTGTATATTTCTTTAATTCGACTCATGCTGGTATTAAGGTTTTATCTAGTTCCACTCCCATATAAGGTCCATTTTTAAACTCATAAAGAATCGTATCGTCTTTTAGCGTCTCGAAAGTATGCCCTGCTCTAAAATTTAAAATGCAATCTCCTTCCTCGAGGACTCCTTCATAAAAGAAGGTGTCATCAAGGTCGTAAAGGGAAACTAATATCTCCCCTTTTATAACAACCCATGCTTCTTGGGTTAGGGAAGTTTCCCGATGTAAAACGTTATGGCGGTGAGGCTTAAACTTTTCTCCTTTTTTAAGTTTTTTGGCCGACCCTTGAAGCGGTTCGTTTTTATCAGCTAAATCGATTCTTTCTAAGTTTATATCTGTCAGTTTATTGATTACTGTAAGTAGGCATTTAGGTTCAATTTTAGAATATATTTTTTTCATCTTAAAGCCTTCAGCCCTTCTTCGAGGTCAGTAAAAGGGACAAAGTTGGGTAAGTTGTCTGTATGGTTCCATAGATTGGGGCGAGCTTTCTTAGTTTTTGCGTCTACCAAAACGTGTGCCCCTTGAGAAAGATACCCCACAAAAAGAGACAAGCTGCATTCGCTGACAAAAAAGAAGCGACTTCGGCACATTTCATTGAAGTGGGTCGTTAATTCCCCAAACCCTCCAGCGTTAACCGTGGTGTTTTTAAGTTCGTTTAGTTTTAGAACATCGTTATGGTTTACGTTTTCACAATAAATATTAATATCGATATCAAAATACTTGTTAAATATCTCAATAATTTTGGTATAGTAATCACACGTAAAGCCCGCGTTTTTTAATAGGCTATTCCACAAAGGGCCAGTACGTACATGTATAGCAAGAGCGTTTTTTATGGGAAGCTTTTCGTGGTCGTAATAGTAGAGTTGATGGAGTTGCGGGATAAGATGGGAAGTGTAGCGGTCTTCCTTAAAGTATTTCAACCTAAACCATTCGTAAACAATATGAAACCGAATTAAATAAGTATCGGTTATTCTTACAAGAAGGTTCTCGTGTTTAGCCGCTAACTCAAGAATTTCATTTTTTGTTCTTTCGTATTGATCGTACGAAGCGCTTTCCCATAGAGTGAGTCCTTTAATGTCGTGGATGTGGTCGTATTTTTCGAGGAGAGGCGTTGTGTTTTTTTTAAAGGCTTCTTCGCTTATTATGAGTTGCTTATTGGGGTAGTAAAAGTCTTTGTGAAACTCGTGAGGAGAATGACTTCCGTTTCCTTTAACCCAAGAGTCGTGGTATACTGCTTCCCCTCCCATGAGGCTTGCCATCACAAAGGTCGTACAAATTTCTCCCAACATATGGCCCGAAGCACCTCCCGACTTTTGAAGATAGGTAAAATGAATCATTTTTTATTTTTTTGAACATCAAAAACCCAAGACTTGTAGTGTTCTCCGTAGAAACTTACAGAATCACCAAAAATTTCGTCTACGGCCTTTTTTACTCCGCTGGTTTGGCTAAAATAATCGTCTCCAGCAATGATTCCATCCTCTCTTATGTTAGCAAGGGAATTGATAATATCTAGTCTTACTATTTCGTATTTGTGGCTTCCATCAATATAAATATATTTAAATTTTATATTGTTAAGTTTTTTAAATACTTGCGTAGAAGATATTTTGTAATATTTAATAAAGTCAAATGAGTTTATGTTTTTTTTAAATTCCTCAAGGAGGTTTTTGCCGTACTCTTTTTCAAATGCTTCGCAGTATTCCCTGTGGGAAGAGGCTTGGCTGGCTTCCCATAAATCACAGCAATGCAGGGTAACTTCTTTGCCTTTTAGGAGAGTGGCTAAATAGTGGGTGGATTTTCCCAAGAGGCATCCTATTTCGAGGATGTGGTCTCCCTTTTGGGTCTGTGATATGATGTCGGTATAAACTTGTTGGTGGGATGGGCCGAACCACCCAAATATTTCGTTGTTTGTTTTGTTCATTATTCTAGTCGTTATTTTCCCGATACCAATCGTAAGTTAGGTTTAGTCCTTCCTTGAGGGAGTATTTATGCGTCCACCCAAGTTTGTTAATTCGGGAATTATCTCCCACGCGCCTCAAGACTCCGTCAGGTTTGTCTGTTTGAAATGTTGTATCTCCTTGATAGCCAACGACTTGAGCGATGTTTTTGGCTAAGTCCTCTATGGAACATTCTTCCCCTGTTCCCACGTTTAAATGAGTCGCTCCGCTTCCATAAACATCATCCGCGGTTATGTTTTCTATTGCAAAGGCGCAGGCATCGGCCAGATCGTCCACATATTGAAACTCTCTTTTAGCTTTTCCTGTTCCCCATACCTCTACCGAAGGTAGGTTGTCGCGTTTTGCCTCGTGAAACCTTCTCAGCAAAGCGGGTAAAACATGGGAGTTATCAGGGTGGAAGTTATCATTAGGCCCATACTGGTTGGTGGGCATCAACGAGAAGAAATTGCAACCATGTTGGCGGTAATGGCTCTGGCACATTTTTAAGCCCGCTATTTTTGATATAGCGTAAGGCTCGTTAGTCGGTTCAAGCGGCGAAGTGAGTAGATATTCTTCTTTTATGGGTTGCTCTGAGAATTTTGGATAAATACAAATACTGCCGAGAAAAATTAATTTTTTAACTCCGTGCTTGTAACAGCCATGGATGATATTGTTTTGTATTTGAAGATTTTGGTAGATAAAGTCCGCCGGGTAGGTGTTATTTGCATAAATCCCACCCACTTTTGCCGCCGCGTCTATAACTACGTCCGGTTGGTGGGCTTCGAGAAAGTAGGTTACTTGGTCTTGTCTTAAAAGATCTAGTTGACCCCTGCTGGCAAAAAGGAGAGAAACGTCTTCTTTTTCTAATCGTCTCTTGATGGCCGAGCCAACAAGTCCATGATGTCCCGCTATGAATATTTTCATCTGACTATGATTTTTCATTTATTATTTTATCTATTGTTGGCCATATGTTCCATTTAAACAACAAGTCGTTTCTGGCTTCCTTTAAGGCTTCGATTTGTTTATCTGAAACGGAGGTCGAGATATATTCAATTATCTCAGCAATAGCTTTCTTTAATTCTCCAGCCAGAATTCCTAGTGGCCTCGGCTGAGAAGGGTCTACGGCAGAAATGTCTATTTGGTGAAACGAATCCGGCGGAAAAAAGTCCCCAAAGTTGCTAGCGCCAGAATAAATTGGAATAGACCAGCACAAAAAAGCATCACAAGGTTTCTCTGTCCATGAATTAGGGCTCAAGGTATTTTCTAGGACCAACGAGTATTCATAATCTATGAGGCCGTTAAATTTACATTTTTCGGTTTCTATTTCGCCTTTGTATGCCTTTGTGTTTCTTAAGACTGCTCCAGTTCCTCTCCCCCAAACCTCTATGGGCGGATACTTGTCAATAAATTCATTCAAAAAGTCTATTCGTTTAGCATGTTCTCTTGTTATCTTTTTACCGCTCGTGACAGAGCTTATTTTTTTTGCTTTGGTTGGGTATGGCAGCTGCTCAAGCTCATTGAAGCTTTTGTCTATCCACCACGTAGCAACTCTATGAGAATGTTCGTAGGTTCCCTTAAAAAATATATTTCGAGGAAATTGATGCCCTAAAAAAGGAGGGAGAACAGAGGGGGGTTCTCTTTGGAAATAAATTACCCGGCCCCAGTCTAGGCTCTCAGCTAGCTGAGGAGAGGTACCATCCATTATTATATAATAATCCGCTTCATTAATGTTGCTTACTCCTTTTATGTTTCCCCACTCGCCAGAGTTGTCGGGGGTCTGGTTAGAATAACGGGACAGAAGGGTTGAGGGGGCTTCTCCCCAGTTGTCTAAAAAGATTATTTTTTTCATAAAATTTTACACTTTATTAGCGATGGATCACAAACTCATTTTTTTATAAAGGCGAGTGCTTTTTCTATAAAGCAATATAGTTTAGAATCCTTGCGCAAAAGCCTGTCTAAAATACGATATCTAAGTCGGGGCTTCCACCCGTTCGGACGAGCGTGCCAGTGCAAGTGGTCTAGAATTCTATGTTGAACTTTGTCGATCCAAAATTGGTCGTTCCCAAACTTTTCAAAAGCCACCTTCCTAAGCGATTCCTCCATCTCAGCGCGGTCTGCTTCCGAAACTGTCATGGTGTGCAAGGGTTTTCCCCTCCACACAGCCATAGGAAGAAAACAGGACATGCAGTCCATGATTATCCACCTCGAATCACTTTCGTCGTACGTATGGATGACAGTTTTTAATTCGCAAAGCCCACAAGATTGTCTAGCGGTGTAACTCATTGATTAATTCCAAATCTTTCTTGTCTTTTTCTTCCCCTCGTTTTTCTTTCAAGTCTTTTATTACTTCTAGCGAAGCGTATTTTAGCCCGTTAAAATAAAAATGATTTTCTGGGTTATAGATTATATCGTCTATTGTTTTGGAGTATCTTCCTTTAGAATACTCGTTATGACTGTTAATATCTGGATGGCCATCTATGCGTGGCCCCCGGTGTAAATAATCTAAGTCTTTACCCTCTCTTAAACCCAGCACCGAAAGCACCGAGCTAGCGGTTACACAGTAGTCGTCAGGGTCAATCCTGTTTCGAATTAGATTTCGAAAAAGCGAACAAGATAAATTTTCATACGGCTCATAATAGTTGGGCTTCATTACGTTCATCATGTCGATGCTGTTACTGTTGAAAAACGCGCGAGATAGCCTAAATGTTTCCTCCCATGTGTCATTGATATGAATTGAGTGGTTCCCAACGCCAAACACCTTTCTAACTTCTTCTTTGATGGTGGTCGTGTCTTTTGGGTCTGTTACTGTTATCGCGTATACGTTTACATCCCTTTCTCTTCGAAAACATAATCTAGCTTTTTCTTTTAAGCCTGCGTAATCGCTTTCGGGTGTCCCTCCCCATGTTTCGCCGTTATACATTTGCCTCATCAGGTGAAGGGCACCATTAAGGTTAAGCTCAAGGCTTTTTTTGTAAAAAATATCAGCTTTCGACGCTATGATTCTTTCCGCCTCTTCGGTATCTCCTTCTGCGGAGGGAAATATCGTGGCAATAAATGTGTTGGGTTTAATTTTGCAGTATTCCAGAGCTATGGAGTCACAGTACTTTATGTCCAGTCCTTCTTTGACGAAATCCTTTTTGTTCTTGAAGTATTTGTAGTCTACGTTGGTCTGGCCCACCCCTCCTTCTTCAAAACATATTGGTTTGTTTAAAAGGATGCATGCGGCTGTTCTATGCCCTCCATTAATTAACCGGTGGTCAGCCGTTGCGTTAATTTTTGATTTTTGGGGGTTGAACCCTTCCCTTTGAATCGAGCGAAGCAAGTCTTTGAAAGAGTTTTCGTATTCTTTTATGCCGTTTTTCCCGTCTCCGTGTTGGCAATCGTTCCACACCTTCAAATGGCTATGGTAGAGGTCCTCCCCGTAAGAAGTTTCCCTTTCTTTTAAAAGCAAAAGGCCGTAGATGTATTTGGCTAGAAGGTCAAACCGAGAAGAGTTAAGAAAAACCAAGGGGTCTACTTTGTTGTGGAGAAGGGTGTTTTTAAATGACTCAAAACTATTCTTCATCCAGTCAACATAATCGTAATAGTTATTTTCTATATCAGAAAAATCCGCATGCTGTATAAAGAGCATTTTTTGCGGAATAAAAGATTGGGAATCTTTCAAGATGTACCTGCTAAAATAAACGTCTATCGCTTTCTTTTCGGAAAGCCAAGTCAGAATGTTCTCCTCGGTGGGTAGTTTTTGGTCAAGAAGTTCGTAAAAGTTGGAGTTAACGGCAAACGAATGCGTAGTGTGACACGATTTTAATCTAAACAGGTTGTCAGAGAAGTTTCCCAAGGGGAAAGTGCCATATTCGTCTGTAAGATTTCCCCCCAAATATAGAATATCCCACTCTTCCGGAAGTTCTTGGTGGGTAAGGCGTAAAGATTCCAGACACTCCTCTGGGGGGTAGCATAGGTCAAAGTCATCCTCTAAAACTAAATAATTCTTAAGGCCAAGCTCCGCGGCTTTCCTTAAAATTGTCGCATGAGACAAGGCGCACCCAGCTCTTCCTCTTGTTTTTGGGTCTATGTCGGTAAGGTGGGGGAGGGTTAACGCGGGAAACCTCTCCACCTTGTCTTTTATCCCCAAACGGGAAAACTTGTCGCAGCATTTTTCCCATCTATCCTTGCGGCTATCAAGGTTAATACAATAAATTTTATCAAAAGAATCAAAAGGGTTAGTCATCTCTTCTTATCTTGCTAATAAAATCAGCAAACCCATTTCTTTTTTGCCTCATTTTATTTATTAAGTCTACGCCGTTTAAATTATACCATTCCTCGTAAGAGGCCCCCACTAAGCCGTTGGTTATTACTTTCAGCCCCATCATTTTAGCTTCCAGCGCCACTCGGCAACAGGTTTCGGGGGTTGACGGATGAAAAACCAAGGTAGAATAGGAGGAAAGTATTTTCAGAAACTTGGAATAGTCTGAATTTCCTATAATATCGTATCCGAGATCGTGATCTTTACAATATTGAGTGGACTCTTTTACTCCTTTTTGAGGGTATTGGGAATCAATGATTGCGCATTTGTCATTTTTTTCTGTACTCGCAAGGGCCCCTAGTAGTTCCAGTTGCTCCTTCGACCACAGGTTGCCTGAAAAGTTAACTGTTTTTAAGGGTCGGTGGATGTTTTTGTCGTAAATGTCTTTCTGGAATCGGGTTTGGCATATTATCTTGTGGGCATCTCTGTGAAAGTTTACATTTATTAATTCGTTTTGGGGGACTAGGAAGTCGGGATATGCCGCAGGGTTGGTGTGGGCAACGAATTTATAATCGTGACAGTATAGAATATATTTGCACTTACTCTGAATAAGGTCCCGAAGAGCGAGATCAACCCCAAAAAAGTTGGAAATTATAAAGAAGGAATCAAGATTTTCCCGGATGAACCCCTCGTAGAGATAGCGACTTTTTATTTTGAAAACATCAAAGCGCTTAGACAAGAGCTTGTATATCTCTTCATCGTTTAATGCTGCACCTCCTATGAAATCGTCAATAAAGAAATCACTTATCAATATAATTTTATCATTCAAATCTACTTGGGTCTTTGGGGTGTTTGGCCCCTTTCCTTTTTGCTGAATAGTCCTTAAAAAATTGTTTTTTCACAGGGTCTTCTCCGTGTTCTTTAGTTCTCTTTTCTGAAGCGATGGCTGACTGGTCCCATATATCTCCAATGGTTCCTTTCGCTTTTTCTCTAAACTCAGATGCGGAATTAGGGTCTATTCGGGTATCTATTGAAGCGTTGGGGATGGTGTAAACACGGTTATAAGGCACTCCTTCGATTTCGTAAGAGTGTTCCTCGTGAACGCTTTGCCATACGCTGACCTGCTCACCGGTGTCAGGGTTTTCATAGAGATATTCAGGCATTCATTACCTTTATTATTGCATCAACTGTATTCTTATATGTAAATTTATCTTGCAACTTGAGGCCCTCCGAGTTTTTTGGAGAAGCCTTGTATCTCTCTATTGCTTTTTCGCAGCCATCTATAAAATCATCTTCATTAAAAGTGTAAATGTTTCCTTGGTTAAATGCCCCTCCTTTCTTAAAGAAAACCCCATCATGAGCCTCCTCTTTTCCTCTGGGCTCAATTAAAACACTATTATTTTCATTCGCCCATTCCTTGTAGGCTGTAGCGTTTAAGATTACCCCATGTTTTCCGAGGGCTACCGATTGAAACTCGGGAAGCCCCCACCCTTCTGCTCCTGACATGCCTAAGATAATGTTCCCGGAATTGAGAAAGTCATTATAAAGGCTATTCTTCTGCATTGCTCCAAGAAAATTTATATTAAAATAGGATTTTCCCCTCATGGTGTGGCTTATGTTAGCCTTAAACTCTTCTTCTTTCATGAAGGGGTTAGCTATGGCACACTGCAGGACGTAGTCCTTATTGTTTCCGTACTTCTTGAGCCAAGATTGAATTATTTCTTTGTGGTGTTTTCTTTTTTCCAGCTTTCCCGTGAGGTTAAAAACGATTTTTCCCTTTAGGTAGTCTTGTTTTTTTACGTGAAAGTTATCTTTGTCAAAACCCAGTGGAATATATTTACAGTTGTCAACCCCGTGATTTTCTAAAACTTCTTTCGAATAACTGGAGCTTACCACTAGGTTTTTCTGGTTTTTTGCTATGTTAACTTCTATGGATGTGGGGTGGTCCAGTTCATAAAAGGTAAAGAGGGTTTGGTCTTTTGCGTAAGATGTTAAACTGTCATGGTTTAAGTGCCATAGTTTAAAAATTGGGGTGTTCCGATCGTAGTGTTCGAAAGCTTTCTTTATCCCCGACTCAATCCATTTGTTGAAGTCGGGGGTAGTCTCTTGAGTTGAAAGATCTGATTGACCTATGGTAAACAGGCAAGGCTGCACGCCCCTCTGGTGAAATTCACGCAGAAGGGCAGTGCTCACCTGACCAAAGCTTACACCGTTTAATGGTAGATGTAAGGCGAAGTCTGACATTTAAAACAATGCGTCTTCGTCTGTTGAGGCGCTTGCAGAAACGGTTTCCTTGGAAGCTTCCTGTCCAGAATCCTGCCTCTGCTCGCGCTCTTCACTCTTGTACACACGAAAGTCTGGAGCCTTCTCATTGGCAACAGTTCCGTCTTCGTTGAGTTTGTGTTTATTTTTGAAGATAACCAGCTGCACCTTACCTGACGCATCTTTTAATTCGATGTGTCCGGTCATGTATTGTGTGCCGCTAAGGCTTGTCTTCACCCAAAGAGCGCCAAGTTCGCGCTCTTTCCAGTCGTTGTTCTTTTGTTCGTCCGACATAAGAGTCTGTATATTACGTCAAGCGGGGAGGCTTGTCAACACTTTTTTTTCAAATGGTATCCAAAAACTTTTCGCTCTTGATCTTTTTCCTTAAAACATCTATTCCTCGATTGTGTAAATTGATTGCGGTCTGGGTACTTATTTTAAGTTCTTCGGCTACCTTGCACCACGAAGGTTTCTTGTTTAAGTTGGAGTATCTCATAGAGAAAATTTGCTTTATCCTCTTGTCTTTCAGTTGCTTAAGTATATTATTGGTAAACTCAAAGAGGTTATCTGTTTTTTCTTCCGAAGTTTTCTCTTTGAGTACATCTAATATTTCATCCTCGGTCGTCACCAATCGATCTTTCGACTTTTTATTTAAAGCATTAAGGCAGCTGTATTTGACCTGATTCGCCAACCAAGTGGAGAATTTGACATTTTTATCGGGGCTAAAACTCTTCGCTGAGTTCCAAATAATTAAATTTTTATCAGAGGAAGCTTCGTTTACGTCAATGTTATATGCGTAAAAACTTCCCGAGTATTTTTTAATTATTTTAAAACAGAGCGCCGAATGGCGGCTTATAAGCTCTCTTAAACTGTCCTCACAATTGGAAATACTGATTCTTTCAGCTAGATAATTATCGCTTACATTATTCCAGAGTCCCTTTTCCATAATTCTACCTTGTTCCCGAAGTTTCCGAAGGTGCACTCGCTATCTCCCTCCATGTTAAGGACATAGCGCGTGTGCTTCTTAAACATACGCGGAAGAATTATAGAATATTCGATCAAATCGTCAAAGTTTTTTTCCAAAAAAACATTAGCGTCCGAAAACGGAGATTCAAATGGGTCATTGGATTGTACGGAGGTCTCCACCATGAAGGCAAAATTTATATCAGATTCGGCGGAAAAAAGATCACTATTAAAGCGACAAATCTTAATATCGTAACCAAAAAGAGCATTTAATTCATTAAATTTTAGGCCGTGTATTGATGAAAGAGTGTCGGGGTGAAGAGTGAGCTCAGCCTTCCTCCCGCAATAAGCGACTATGGGCTGACATAAACAATCAATTAGAGAAGATTCTTCAAACATACAACTTCTTCACCCATTTTAGCAAACGGGCGGCAGAAATTATTTTTTTTGTTTGGTCTTCTTCAGTTTTCCACTTTAAAACAAAGTCAGATTCTTTCTCTATGAGGGGATCATTTTTCCTTTCTTCTTCGTTAGCTGGAGGAAAAAAGATTCTTTTCCCTTTTATCTCGTCGTAACGAGAAAGATGAATCAATACTCCATTAATTTCTTTTTTCAGCCAATAAACTTCATCTTTTTCGTATTTATTGAACCTTATATCCGTAATAATATTAATTTTATCCGGCGCTAATTCTTTATTTAGCATTTCTACCCAATGCCTACCATTTGATAATTCTCTTTTTATTACCCCGTGCGCAACCAAAAGAGGCCGAATCGTATCCTTTTCCTCCCGAGTGCAACTAGACGAATTAATTCCATAAAGTTCTCTGGAAACCCATGATATTTCCTGTTTTAAATTATTTGCAATAGAAAGCTCCCTGTACGGGAGCCCCATTCTTTGCAATAATTTTATTATAATAGAGGAAAGAGTGTTCTTACCACAACCGGCTACGCCGGAGATACCAATGTTATTAAACTTAAATTCCATAGAGTAAAAAATAATAAATAATATAATAAACTTTTCCCTAGAAAGTCGAAGCGAAGCGGAGACTTTCCCCGTGTTAGGCGGTTATTCCTAAACATCGGCAATCCTTTCCTTTTCCCTGAGAATACTCCCCCGGTTAGCCTTTTTTGGGTGTGTGGTAGTTTCCACCCATATGACGTCACCTTAACTACCCGCCCAACAAGCTCAACACCGTTGGTTCCCCCACGTGGAAGTCTCCGACACCAGAGGTGGGCACAATAGATTGCGGACCTGTCTACCTTTTAACGTAGCAAGACAGAAATACTACGTCCAAGTGTTTTAATCGATTCGGGGAATGATGTCAACCTTTTTTTCTTGACTTATTTCCCCCTTTGAATTAATCTGAATTTCACGTGAGGGTCTCATGGGAACAATACGCGCTTAACATTGCCCAAACCGCTTCAAGCAGGAGCGAAGACCATCATGTAAGAGTGGGGGCCTGCGCTCTGAATTCTCAGCGAATGGTTGTTGCGGTTGGGTACAACGGACTGGCTTCCGGAAAAGATGTCCCATATGTTTTCTGGAGAAACCGGGACCACCGAAGAAAGTTCATGATCCACGCTGAAGTTAATTGTTTGAGCCTTTTTAAAAAAGGGGAGGCGGAAATGCTTGCGGTAAGCCTTCTGCCATGCTCCTCTTGCGCTACGATGATAGCCGGGTACGGCATTTCAAAGGTAATTTATGGGGACACTTACGAGAGGGACACACTCGCTTTAGAAATTTTTGACTTTTACGACATAGAATGTATTAAATATGGAAATTAAATACTCCAAACTAAACCCGGAAGGAAAAGAACCCTTCAGAGCAAACTCATCTGATGCAGGATACGACCTTTTCTCCACGGAGTATGTCACCCTAGAACCCTTTCAGCGAAAACTAATTTCAACAGGAATCAACGTGGAAATCCCCGAAGGTTTTTACGGCAGAGTGGCCCCACGGAGCGGTTTAGCGTGTAAGAAAGGTATAGATGTGATGGCTGGGGTAATAGATTCCGGCTATCGAGGCGAAATAAAAGTTTTATTGATAAATTTTAGCTTTGAGGGCTATAATTCAAAACCTAACGCCTTTGAAGCAATGTTTGGATCAGCGAATAGAATGGAAATAAAGCCGGGCGAAAGAATAGCTCAATTAATAATTGAAAAATGCCACGCTGTTGAGTGGAAACCCATGAAAACATTAGAAGAATCTCAACGTGGAAAGCACGGGTTCGGAAGCTCCGGACAATAACACACAATGCAAAACGGAAACCCCCCTTACGCGGAAATAATGTCCCATAACGTAAAGATGATAGGAGCTGATGTTCATGTCATTAAAGACGGAGGATGGAGAGGAAAAGTAGAGGAAATGGTGGATGAGGAATACTTTATGATTTCTAAATTTGACAACCCCACCGACATAGAAAAGGTATCGATGTATGACATACGGTCCCTATCTTACGAGACTTTGTGACCCACCGGTCACGAAAAACAGATTCACAAAAGGAGAGGTTAGCCTTCCTCCTCTAAGAATCATGCGAAAGCAAAAGGCGTACTTTAACCAATAAAACAGGAGGTTTTCTCTTCCTCACTGGGTTAAAGTGGATACAAAAGAGACAACATGGCACAGCCTTTGCTAAAAGGATGTTATGTATTTACATAATACTTTTGGCAGGGGCTTGCTTGATTTTGCAACGCCGTTATTCACAGAGATAGAAAAGACTTTTGATCCCGTTTTCGCAGAAGAAGATGGAGATTATGTATTTGAGGTAGAAATGCCCGGCTTTTCCAAGGAGGACGTCAAAGTCCGCTTGGATCAGCACGGACACCTCAACTTGGAAGGAAAAACCACAAAAAGGGGCAAAGAAGTTAAGTTTGGACAAACTTACGAAGTCCCAGAAAAAGCCGACCTGTCCTCAGCGGACGCCTCATTGAAAGATGGGGTCTTCCGGCTTACGTTTAAAAGGAAAAACAAACACAAACCCAAGGAAATAAAGATAAAATAAAAGGGTTTTCTGAAAACCGGGCTTCGGCCCGGTTTTTTTGTGTAATTATAGGTATGCCGCTTCCATCTCCTCGAAAAGACCAGAAAAAAGAAGACTTCATTAACTCTTGCATGGCCAGCCCCACCATGAACCAAGAGTATAAAGATCCCAAGCAGAGATTGGCGGTATGTTACTCGCAGCACCGAAAGTCCTCCAGCGCAGCAACTTGGGACGAAATTGAGTTTGACAATTTTTTACTTTTGAAGTAGGATATTTTCAAATGAGCGAAGACAAAACCATCCCTCATGCCACTCACAAGCAGGTACTTACGCTGCTTAACCAACTAATAGAAACATCTATCTGGCAAGATGCGAAGCTGAAAAGCAAAGACCCCATCAAAAACCCGGGGGAAAGCTTTATCACAAATAAACTCAAACTGATCAGGGAGACTTTAGAAAATGAAAATTGACACATTGGTAAAAGGAATCTTAGACAAAAAGAAAAAGCTGATAGAGGCCAGCAACGTCTGCTCTAAAAGCATCGACTTTTGGGAAAAAAAAGCAAACCGGCTTTTTAACGAGATGGATGAGGCGGAAGAAGAGTTTGCCTTTTCTTCTGATGAAGACATTGAAGACAGGTGCACCGACCACCTCAAGGAAGTAGACTTTCTAATGAACCGGATGAAACTTGAGAACGACCAACTTGATTTGGTGGAAAAACAAATCGAAGAACTGGAGACCCAATTATGCCTTGCGTTTGCGCAGTATGCCAAAAAACAAAAAAAATAAAAAGTACTACCTCATCGAATCAAAAAAAAGAAAATGGTCGTATGGCGCTTTTCCCCACACCGACGAGGGGCTAATGGAAGCAAAAAAATACCTCGTGGCCCTTCAAAAAAAAACAGATGAGAAGCTGGAGATTGTTGAAAAATAACTTGACACCTCTCCCCAAATGCCTTACTCTTCTCCTGCGTCGCCGTTAAGGACGCAACGCCTCTAAACTATTTTTTAATGAAACAGGACACTACCATAATCACCGAAGATTTTCTCAAGAAATATAAAAGTAAACAACCCAACTGGGGGTTTAACGGGCTAGGCTACATCGTTTACAAGCGAACCTACTCTCGAGTCAAAGAGGATGGAAACCTAGAAGAGTGGTTCGAGACCGTGGCTCGATGCATTAACGGAGCACAGAAAATCGGCGCAGGATACACAAAGAAAGAAGCCGAAAAATTATTTGACTTAGTTTTTAATTTAAAATGCAATTTTGCTGGACGAGGACTCTGGCAACTTGGAACATCTACCGTAGACAGGTTTGGGGGAAACAGTCTCTTGAACTGCTGGTTTACAGCCATCAAGAAGCCATCTGATTTTTGCTTCATCTTTGAAAACTTAATGCTGGGAGGAGGCGTGGGTTACTCTATTCGCCGCGAAGACATTCACGAACTTCCCCGCGTAAAAAGAAGCGTCGAAATAACTGTCAAAAATACCAATGATGCTGACTTTATTGTCCCCGACAGTCGCGAAGGGTGGGTGCGCTTATTAGCAAAGGTTTTGGAGTCTTATTTTGCTTCGGGAGAATCTTTTAGCTATTCTACCGTGCTCATAAGAAGCGCCGGGAAACCTATCCAAGGCTTTGGAGGGACAGCTAGTGGTCCAGAAATTCTAATTGAAGGAATAAATAAAATAGGTGCCGTAATAAAAGAAAGAGAAGGTAAAAAGCTTCGGAGTCTTGATGTTTTAGATATTGCTAACATCATTGGCTCGGTGGTTGTAGCTGGAAACGTAAGACGTTCCGCTGAGATAGCTCTGGGAGACCCGGACGACTACCTGTATATCAAAGCTAAGAGATGGGACTTGGGCAACATCCCAAACTGGAGAGCTATGAGCAATAACACTATTTATTGCGACAGTTATGACCACATCGCCGAAGGTATTTGGGACGGCTACGCGGGTAACGGAGAGCCTTACGGTTTCTTTAATCTCAACTTAAGCTCCAAATTTGGAAGAACCGGAGAAAAAAGTAAAGAAAACTGCGAAGGCACCAACCCTTGCGGGGAAATTTCCCTTGCGGACAAGGAGTGCTGCAACTTGGCGGAGCTTTACTTAAACAACATTGAATCCAAAGAAGAGATGATTGAATGTGCAACGCTTCTCTACAAAACTCAAAAAGCAATCTGCGCCCTTCCTTTTATCCATGAGGACACCAACAAAATAGTCCATAAAAACTTCCGAATTGGACAAGGCATCACAGGTATCTGCCAAGCCACCGAAAACGAAAAACTAGAATGGCTAGACCCTTGTTACAAAGCCCTCCGCAAATACGACCAAGAATGGAGCAAGAAACAGGGCTGGCCAGAGAGCATTAAACTGACCACAGTTAAACCCAGCGGAACACTAAGTCTACTTGCGGGAGCAACTCCGGGGGTTCACCCCGCTTATTCGCAGTATTATATTCGTCGAGTTAGAATGTCGAGTGAAGACGCCCTTGTTCAAACTTGCCGGGAAATGAACTATCACGTCGAATACGTAAAGAACTTTGACGGCTCATTGAATAGAGACACGGTGATCGTCGAATTCCCTTGCCAGTCAGGGAAAGACGCAAAGCTCGCAAAAGACATGAAAGCTGTTGACCAGCTAGATCTTGTTAAGAAAATTCAAAAAGAATGGTCGGACAATGCTGTCTCCTGCACGGTTTACTATAAAAAAGAAGAACTGCAAGAGATAAAAGAGTGGCTCCGAAAAAACTACAGGAACAACATCAAGAGCGTGTCGTTCCTCCTCCATCAAGACCACGGATTCGATCAGGCCCCCTATGAAGAGATCGACGCAGAAACCTACAAAAAACTTTCGTTAGCTGTCAAAAAAGTTTCCGCCACAAAGGTGGGGAATGGTCACGTACTGCAAGATCTAGAATGCGAAGGTGGAGCATGTCCGATAAGATAACAGACTACTCAAACATAAATATTTTCTACCCCGTCATTGGTTACACGGGGATGGTGCATTCGGACTACATGATGAGCACCATTAACCTTCTTTTGCTTTGCCGCCAGCAAAACATCAAACTCGGCATGAGGTCTATCTGGTTTGAGAGTCTGATAAGTCGCGCAAGGAATGCGTCAGTAGCCTTCATGCTGGCCAAAGACTACACCCACCTCCTATTCATAGACACGGATGTAAGCTTCGATGCTCATGACGTCTTAAAACTAGTAGACCAACAAAAGGAAGTCGTGGTAGGGGTTTACCCCAAAAAGTACTGGAGTCACCAAAAAATGCAGATCATGGGATCTTCGGAAAAATTCCCCGAACAGTGGAGACATCTAGCCACCGATTTTTCTACAGAGCTGCCCCCCGAATCGCACACTAAAAGCAAAACAGACCAAACGGTGGAAGCCAACTACGCAGCCACCGGCTTCATGCTTATAAGCCGGGCCTGTATAGAAGAAATAATTAAGGCCAGACCTGAAATAAAATATACCAACGACATAGATGGATATATGGACGCAGGAGACAATTTCTACGACATCTTTCAGTGCAAAGTGAACCCTTATACTAAAAAATACGAAAGCGAAGACTACGGGTTCTGCAAGCTTTGGAAGTCTTTGGGAGGAGAAATTACCGTCCTTCCGGATATTTCCTTGGGGCACCGAGGATTCAATACTTTTTACGGAAATCTCAAATTTCAGGCTAATTACTTTAATCTTTAATTAAAAATTCCCTAGGTGAGCTTCCTGAATGTAATAGAGTTTAGATAAGCATGTCAGACTTCCTCTATAGCGAAGAATCCTTTATGTTAAAACAAGCTGTATGCAAGCTCATGGAGGTCTCTCTAGAGCTGGGAAACAATCGCGGAAAGGTCCTTAACGGAGAATTTAAAAAAATGGACGACCTTTTAAACCTAATGGGTAGAGTCAAAAACAATATGGAGAAAAAGAATGAACATATCAGAATTTGAGAGACGAAAGCCCAGAAAAACCCACCGCACTATAACCAATTTAATTAAAAAATATAAAAAAATAATAACGGACATGCCGATGATGGACGACGAAGATGCTATAAAGGTGGAAATGTCAGCCGACTTCCTGAAAGAACTACAAAATCTTAAAAAAATTTTTGAAAAAGGAGAATAACTGATAAAATATATGGTGTATGTCTAATTATCTTAAAATAATGTTAGAGTCCTCACGCCGCTGTGCGGCAGCCACCCAAGATGCAGCTAACGACGCACGAAATGCCGCTGAAGAAGCCTCTTCTCACGCCACAGAAATAGATTCCATGGCGACAGAAGCAGCTAACCGAGCCGTCGAAGCTAACGAAAGGGTTAAGGTGCTTGAAGCCAAAGTAACGGCAGCTATCGCCGAACCAGCTTAAATTGAGCTCAAAACAGGCAAGAAACAGTTCTCTTTTACTAGCCGAAGTAAGGGAATATCTTGCTAAAGGAAGCAGTCTCTACCGTTCTTTGGTGAAACAAGGGGTTTCGCACGAAGTAGCCCAATACATTGTTCCATTGGCCAACGTAGGATACGAAAACGATCCCATCACGGAAATAGCCACCCTTACGGAAGAACTGCTTAGCGCAAGCGATGAGTAAAAAAACCATAATTACTTGCTCGTGCAGCCTCGAAATAGAAAGTGCTAACGAATACGAAGCACTCACCATAGCTGACAAAATGCTAAAAAGGGAATACCCTTTGTCAGAAAAAGTAATTTTAATAATAAACGAAACTTTAAACACTTCCGCAGATGGATGCGGGGTTACATACAAGGAAAAAAATGGGAATGTTCGACGAGATAATGGTGCCGAAGGGGTATCTTCGGAGTCTACTAGACAAAGAGAACGAGAAGCTGTTGGGTAAAAGCCACCGCTTCCAAACGAAAGACCTAGACAATCTAATGGACCTTTATAAAGTCCACCGTCAATATCTTTATAAAAAGAAAAAGGAAGCTCTCCCCTTTGAAGAGTGGGAGAAAGTAAAAAAGAATGCCACCATTCGCTTTCACGACCGCCTAACGAACAAAGATCAAGACGAGTACTGGATAGAATGCGAATTCAGCTTTAAGAACGGAAAAGTAGACAAGAAAGAACTTGTTAGCTTTCGTCTAGAATCAACCAAGGAAGAGTCGGAAGAGACCCAAAAGATGTGGGATACGGAACAAGAGATACTTAACACCTACCGAGAACGCTCCCTTAAATATAGATTCTTTTCCCGAATGGAGAGCCGTTTCCAAAAAATGACAAATTGGGCCCAAAACAAACACCGTATCCCCTTAGAAATTCGCAAAGAAGCATACGAAAAATCGGGTCGGCTTAAAAAAGATCCGGAGTGTTTAGATATTTATAAAGATTTATGATAGCAGAAGAATCCCTCAACAAGACTTGGTTTATAGATATCGACGGAACCATCGTTAAGCAACTCTATAACCAAGATATAGATAAAGCCATAGACTCGCTAGGCGAAAATAGCTACACTATCGAGACCCCTATTGAAAAAAGCGTTACTTTCCTCAATAGAATTCCTAAAGAGGATACGGTAGTATTGACTACGGCAAGAGACGGTAAACACAAGGATCACACAGAAAGAATGCTTAGTCATTTTGGAGTCCGATATGATCGAATAATGTTCGACTTAAGAGCCGGGCCTAGGTATTTAATTAATGACATTAAACCAGCCGGAACGGCGGGAAACACAGACCCAATCAATACCGCTTTCTCCTTAAACGTAGAAAGGGACGAGGGAATTGATCTTAAAGTGTAAAGATATACATGAAAAACCTTGTAATCTTTTTCCTCTTTGCGGTGTCTCTTCGTGGGGCCGACAATACATACTCAAGCATAGCCGAAAGAAACGCTTTCGAATTAACAAGCGAAAAACCAATTGCAATATTACCTCCCGTCCGGGAAATTTTAGCCCCCAGCATCTTTCTTACGGGAATTACTCGGTGGAAAGGTACAAATAAGGTTCATCTTGTACTGAGGAAAGCTGGAGAGTCCGATAAATTTGTCTCCCTCAGAATCAATGAAAAACAATATAACGTTGAACTTAAAAAGGTGCTCGAAGATTCTGTTCTTATAGAAGCTGACGGCAGCAATAAGCTCCTAAGCTTTAAAACCAACGGTCTTCCAACTATTGTGACAAAAGCACCTGCCGCTAAAAAGACCTCTTCCTCAAGCCGTTACTCGCGCGATAAAAAAGAAGTTAAAAAAGAAGAAAAGAAAATCTCCCCCCCTTCGGTTGAGGCTCAAATCGTAACGGTTCCCTCTCGTAGGTCCCAAGTAGACCCACGAATCATTGAAAAAGGATTGGAATATTTAAGCAGGATGGAAGAGGGAGAAAAAAGAGATTACCTTTTGAAAAGAATGGAGTCTCTTCAGTCTGGACAACGCCAAATTAAATCTGATATTGATCAAAACGAACGCCGACGACAGTATGACGAATATAGCAGTAGACAAAAATAACCTCATCCAATTTGTAAATCTCGTCAACGAGTGTTGTTCGGTGATGGACGACGATTATGTAGCCGAATGGTTAACCACTCCTAATTCCAACCTCAATATGGAACCCCCGACGCAACTCATAAACGATGAAGTGGGAAGAGAAAAGGTTCTAAGGTTGCTTTATTTCATAGATATAGGCGAAGCTGATCTTTAAAGCTTACGGCCCACAAGGCTGACCTGTGGAAAAGGAAGCTCCCCTCCGAGGGCCGTCCTCGCCCGGAAACTGTTTATAGGAAACAACAAACTCAACCTTCACACCATCCTCAATCTCAACACATTCATATATACTGTATGAAGACACCCCATTCGGTAAAGATTGAATATTAAAGGCACCCTCCGGTAATACATTCTCCACAAACACTGGAGCATCAGGCAAAATAGAGAACGGACCTATGGAATCGTTAGTTCCGCCTCTAAGTAGTATTTGCGCATCAGACCTTTGCGATACGGCTATTCTGGGTACCTTTATGGTTATCTTGTCATCCGAGTTTATTGTTACGTCACTGGCTCTTTGGAGTATATCAGTCGGGGGAGATACTCCGAAGGCTGGGGCGGGAGGGTTTTCGTCCTTGGTGCTAAAAAAAATGTCATTGATAGCATTAAACCCCTGTCCAGAAATTTCCACGGTAGAACCCGTTATGCCCATCGATGGGCCAAAACCAGTAGCGTCAACCCATGTACCATTTACAGTGACCGTGTCACCAAAGTAGTCTATCTGATCACCTTGGTATGGCTGAGATGGGGAACCTATAAAATTTTGAAATAACTGGGAATACGAAGAGAATCGCGGGTCTGGAATAGCCGTTCCCCCATTTAATAAAATGAGATTTCCAGTACCAATAAACCCAGAATAGGCAGCGGATTGTATAATACTTACCACAGTGCTATTAGCTCCCGAAAGTCCGGTCTCATACAAGTTAGCATAAATAGCGTCCATAGTTTCCCCAGTCACGCCATCTTGGTACCCCGTTCCTGAGATAATGGCAACGGGCTCTCCTGATGAAGGTACGCGATCAGAATGAAAATTAACCCCAGTTATAACAAAATTATCCCCAGTATTAATTGCCCCATCGGTCAAACCCGCCACTCCACTCACAACCGCCAATACGCTAAAAGGGCGAGGCGTCGTATAAATCCCCGAATTAGATTGTCCACTAAAAGTTATAGGAGCAGCGTTTTTTATTCCCGTGGGAACAGCAACGGAAATAGTTTGAACGCCGTCCACCGGATCCGAATCTATGCCGCTACTAGAAATATTTAAACCCGGAACCTCATCACCTGTCACCCCACCAAACAAAATGTTAAGCCCAGACAAATTGTTTCCAGACGCAACAACGGAAGCCCCCGGAACCTTCCACTCTTTCAATCCGCTCAAAGAAAACACATTTAATCCACTTCCGTCGCATGAAGAATCAAAAGTTCCCGTTCTTCCAAGATAATCCACAAAATTAAACAATCCACTATTGGGGTTTATTTCTGTCGGTACCGAGAAATCCAACCCTTCATAATTGCCCTCCCCCAAAATGTTAGTTGTGAACTTACTATCCTCCCCGGACACCTCCAATTTTTCAACCAAGTACAATCTCCTGCCGGACACATGAATATTGCCCCCCGCAGCCACTACTTGATTATAATCTATCGTAGGGGGCTTATCCTCTTCTTTCCCCACCCAGTAGCCGCTTACAATAGGCTTACCGGGAACTACCACCAAATCTGTTTCCGAAAATACATTACCACCCTTAGTGAAAATTCCTATTTTATCACTTGTGGCATCTTCGTTAACCGTAAACAAAATACCACTAATACTACTCCCGTCAGACTGGGTTGTGAACCCCCCCACATCAACATCCCCTATACGAACTCCAGTGACCTGCTCAAAAAACCCTGATGCGGTAACTGTCGTATCGGCCACGGTAATTTCATCTGGAGTAAAACCACTTAATTCGGGAGAATGATAAACACCCAATACAGTATTCTTCCAAGCTCCAGCTCTTTGATTCCTAACCTTCATTCTATACTGCCCTGTGGTAAATGAGGTAGGATATGTAAACTTGCATTCGGTATAATCACTCACGAATCCGCTGCATGGCATCTCTCGGTACTCATTACTCATAGAATCTTTAACCAAGATGGCGGACGTGCCAGAATAGAGATTTGTTCCCGTTATAACGCCTGTTGCGTTGGGGGCTATATCAGTAATAGGATCTACAGCGGAGATTGAAGGATTCCCATAACCAACAAATTGACCTTCCCCAGTAACATCCCCATATGTTCCAGACAGAGTCACGTCATAGGCTTGATGAGAGGAGATTGAGGCGATGTCGTTTCCTACAATAACCCTTAACGAGGTCCCTTGCGGCCCGCCAATTAAAGCACTACTCCCATACGTCCCTATCCCTAAGGCTCCTCCCGTTATAGCAGCTCCCGTTATGTGAAAGAGATTAGCTCCCTTTACCGTAAGCATGTCCCCAGCTACTCCCGAAGCAGGATTGGTAGTATTATTGTACTCATTTAACACTGACGATATTGAAGGGGGAGAATACTTGGGAAAGAAGTTTATATCAGAAGGAAAGGCTTCTGGGTAATGATTAGAATAAAGAAACAAAGATCCGCTGCCGGTGGGGACCGCAGACGGAACTATCCCCGTCATAACTCTATCATCCACTAAATTAAACAATCCTGTTACTCCTTCTCCCCCAAATCCAACCAGATATCCACTCGCCAACAAATCGGTCTCCTTCGAATCATAAAGAATTTCCGGAATAAAGTTTTCTCCCGATAAACGAATAGTGTCTCCAACCCCCACGTAGGTAGTGACACCATCTATTTCCTGAGAAGAAGCCGCCCCGTTAGGACCGTACCCGGTGACCTTGGCTAAAGACTTAAACTCTAAATCTGAATTCCCGGAAACAACTAAACCACTTTGCAATAAAACGCCAACCTTACCCCAAACATCCCCGCTTGGAACAGTAGTTCGGAGATTCGTCCCCACCACAGATGCCGCGGAAACTACACCATTAAAACTAACACCAGTAGCGCCCCCAAAATTTCGCCCAATAACATCTACCAATTCCCCAGTTACCTGTTGGCCCGTACTTAATCCCACCACCTCAGGAACAGGAACAAACTTGTTGCTAACGGGAGAATTTCCACTAGAAATAGACGTATCCCCATTCAAACCAGTTCGCAAAGAAGAGTGAACCTTTATTACATCCCACGATGAATCTTGGGGCACCACAACATTCAATTGCTGTTCGTTAACATTGTAGAACTCAGCAGCACCACCCCCAAACTCAACATTAGTTATTTGATGAAAATTAGACCCCGTGAGAGACACCAACTCTCCCGCTTTCCCCGACCATTGCTTCAGTTCTCCCACTGTAATTTGATCATCGGGCCTTAAAATAACATTAACCTCCCCAGCCGAAACCACCGAGGTACTTGTATTCACAAAAACCTCATTGCTAAACGCCGATTCAGGAACCTTACCCGAAACCCCTGTCGTACCCAGATAGGCCAAAGCCCCAACAGGCACGTGCCCCACCCTGACATTCTCCACGAAATTCAGATTAATCCCACTAAGTAAAAAACCACTATTTGGATAAAGGGTAGGCATAATTTAATCAACGGACTAAACCAATAACTCTTTCTACAACAGGTTCCGGACCACTAAGAGCGCCTTGGGTTATATTAATTGTTTGTTTGACGTAATCACCGGCTGAAGACGCCAAGTTTCTACTATTTATAACACCAGAACAAATAAAACTTTCCAGCGTAGTCGCACTAGAGCTCTTAAGGTTAACCGATATTTTGGCTGCGTCCCCCGATATTGGCAAGTAACCTGTGGGGTTATCCACTTCGAAATTTATATTAACGGTTTTTGGACCAAAGCTTATGTCGCTAGGGACAGTTTCGTTCATCAAGTAAACCGGACTCACCTCTGCGTTATAGTTGTACGTCCCCGCTATAAAGTTATCAACCGCACCTGTAGTAAACTCACCCTCTACCGTAGCGTGAGTCATATTTAGAATTTGAGTATTTGAGGGAGCTGCTTGATAAGTCGGAGTAAAAACTCCTCCCGCGGAATCAAAAAAACTTACTGTAGCATTAGCCGCAGTTGGAGAATTAGGGGAAAAATTAACCGAGTACGAAGTCAAAAAACCACTCGCAAAATAAAGACCACCAAAATTCCCAGATAATTGGTCGCTCCCTGAAAAAGGGATCTCGCCCTGACCAGTAATAAACTCTTTAAAATAATCCCTTCCCGTAATATAGTAGCTAAAACTGAGCTGTCCCCCAATACCGTTACCCGCCACTTGGTCTTGGGTGTGACGCTGGGTCATCAAGTATTTGGGAGACAAACTTGTCCCAAGAGATATCTGAGCGCTGGAAGCTAAGATCTCATTGTCGTTGACCAGTAGTCGTGAATTGTCGGCCGAATAAAGCACATTAATAAACTGCTGTTAAATTCTTCTGCGTTCTGACTATATCATCCATGCCTGCCGACATGGCCGTGGAAACCTGTTTCGCACCACTAAGCCCAATTTCCATGCCATGTGAACCTCCCAAACCACTGACGGTTAAAACCAGATTACTAGCCCCCGGATCAAAAGCTAACCCTGATTGGAAAATGTCCTCTGTTAGCCCCAGCGTTTCTTGTGCGTTCGTATAAAGGCATGTCATGGGAAATTCCTGCCCCACTTTGTATACAGGGTTATGATTAAAAGTTATAGAATAGTCCGCACCAAAAACATTCGCAGCACTAGTGTCTCCCGCTACTATTGACGTTGCAAAATTATCTAAATTAGTATAACGACCATGAGCTATACCCGTAGCTAACTGCCCCGTTTGAATAGTTTGCCCAGCAAACTCAGCCAGCCTTCCGGTTACCGGCAGTTGTGTGCCCGACCCGAAAAAAGTAAAACCCGCGCTAGAAGACGACACGGAATTACTCTGCACACCCACACCATAAGAATTAAGATACCCGAGACCCGAAACGCCAGCGAATACAATTTCAACCCCACTTACCTCTGAAGTATTGGCGGCAGCCTCCTTTATACCACTAGCTAAACCATTAATAATATTCCCCTGTTGATTAAAATGCTTACCAGTGATACTGGTTAAAAAAGAAAATGAAACGTCCCCCTGCCTTGCCCCGGCCGGAAACTGCCCCAAAGTCCCCTTACTTCCAATAGCGTAGAGGGGAGCCTGCGCGTTGGAAAAACTTAAAGAACAATCTGTCGCCAAAAGGGTCTCCGAAGTGGTTCCTATCCCAACCTTCACTGCTGCTTTATCGTAAAATACCGTTGCCATAACCTTTTCCTTGTTTTATTACACTTTTTTTTACCTCAATATGAATGATCGTAAATTAAAATTAGCCGCCGCATTGGAATCGACGCCTCCTTGAAATGATTCTGAAGTTAAAAGCATATTGTCAAAAGAATACGAAAGTAATGTAGTGTCAGAATTGTTTTTTTTCAAAGTTATTGTTGCGTTCCGGAAAACAGTCTCGTCGGGGACAAATCTCATGTTTTTTATCTTATAATCATCAACATCTAGTGAAAAATTGACATTGACCTCTATAGGTGTCCCTGCGATTACCTTGTCGGGCTTATCGGCGTTAAGGGTATAAATAGGAACCCTAGGGGTAGCGATATCCACACTAAAAGAAGTCATTCTATTGGAAGAAAACTCATCCAAGTTGACCTCCATAGAGCTGTAACTGGGGATGTTCAGGCTCGTCGGTGTTTCGGAAGTCTGAGTCGGAAACGATCCAGTTCCAAAATCTCCATAAATCGTGGATGTAGTGGAGGTCTGAGGAATCTCCCCAATCCCACAAGAGACAGAGTAAGTTTCCATGTAACCCTGAGAAAAATAAATTTTTTCAGTACCGTAGTCAATTATACCACTAAAAGGAATGTCTCCAGTAAAATTCTGCATCAAATCAAGGGAGGTGTAACCTGCCCCCCCCGAGGGCAAAGTATTTGTAAGGAGCGTATTTAGCTGCAAACTGGCTGTTTGAGCCCCCTGAGGAGCATATTGTATTTCCGTAATGCCCAAATTATCCAAGGGACGAGCAACCGATTCGTATTGGGTAGAAATAGACTGAACTCCCTGTATACCACTACCGTTAATGGTGATTTTCTCAGCCTCTCTCCTAATTCTTCCTAACATTACCTTATCTTTATTTTACACTTGTTTTTACGTGTAATATAATAAATAAAGGATTAAGGGAAAATGGCTGAAAGTATTTACACAGTAAAAGATTGGGCGGACACTACATCTTACTCGAAAAACAATATCGTTTTGCTGAGGGAAAACATCGGAGATACAGGAATCCCCACGAAAATTAAATATTATTATGCCTCAAAAAGCAGTACAAACGCTACCCCACCAACCAACAATGATCAATACTGGACCGGATACATTGATTCAAATGGAGCCTCTGTCCCATTTTTTACATGGACACCCTCCTACAATGTCACCACTAGCCATAAACCGAGAACTTTGACCGTAAATTTTGGCAACGGTTATGAAGAAAGGATTCCTGACGGGATATTTAACACACTAATAACCCTAGACCTGTCATTCGACCTGAGAAGCGAGACAGAAACCACGGCTATTCTGCACTTCCTTAGGGCCCGGAAAGGAACCGAAAGCTTTATCGTACAAAATCTCCCTCAACCTTACGCGGATATACCGGGAGGCGGTTATAGGAAGAAGTTTATATGCCCCAACTTCTCCAGCAACTTTTCTTTTCACAATAACTATACGGTCAAAGCCACCTTTGTGCAAAAAAATAACTAAAAATGCCCTACTCTCCGACCAAGAACAGAGCCCAGTCTTCTTTCAAATCTGTTAGCGCAGAACTCGCCAACCTCAACCCGTCCGCGATTGTGACCTTCTTTGAAATAGATGTCACCAATGTAATGGAGTCAAACAATATATCCAATCTCGGGGCGGAGGCAGACGCTTACGGAGTGACTCAAACCGTTCAAGATAATATTTTACGTTTCCACAACAGTATTAATGTTTTCAATTCATTTTTAAAATGGCAGGGAAACACCTACTACCCAGCCCCCATACAAGGAGAAGGGTTCGAGACCTCCTCCCGGGGAACGCTCCCAACGCCAGTTCTAATGATAGCAACCCAAGGCTCCCAGCAGGACCTAATGGGCCTCCTCAGGCATCAGATAAGAAAATTTGGAGACATAGTGGGGGCCAAAGTAACGCGGATAAGAACTTTCGCCAAATATTTGGACATAGATAATTTTTTAGCGGTAAATGCGGAAGGAAAAGTTTCTCCGAACGCTTTAGAAGACATGGCTACTGAAAACTTGGGAGAAATACCGTTAGGTTTCGAGCCGGACCCTTATGCGGAACTTCCCCGTGATATATATTATATAGAAAGAAAAGAATCAGAAAACAAATCAATTTTAAGATACCAACTTTCTTCTAATTTAGACTTGGAAGGAATACAAATTCCTAAAAGAATGATATTGGCTAACCGTTGCATGTTTGACTATCGGGGACCCGGATGCTGGTACCAGCACAAGTATGATATCGAAAGCTACAAGATCGCGTCGTCGATTTGGTCTGGAAGCGGAGCTGGAAACTGGGCTAATGCAAGCGCCCGAGACCAAGTAGTAGCTGACGGCATTTCTTTAGATATTGGAAGCAGTATAAGGGTAGACCCCATCAACACCATTTTTCATACGGGCTACGTTATTAACTTTACAAGCGGTGCGACGTTTACGATAAGTGATGATATATCGGTCTCTCCCCCGTCCAGCCAGTACGCAGTTGGATCTGAGCGACTTTACGGAACTTTAAGCGCTACAATACAGGACGACGAAACGGGAACAATAGATTATAGCTACGACACTCTCACCAGCAATACATCTAACACAGGAATAACCGCCGCCATAAGAAATGCGGGACCGAGTGGACACAATGTAAACTTCTCAGTAGCCAACTCTCCCGCTTTCCCCGTGGTCCCCAAGGAAGAATATCAATTAAAATTTAATTTAACTTTTTTAAACGCGGCAAGCACCTACCCAAAGTTTCAAATAGTAAATGCCACCACTATACAAAGCAAAGTAGGCTGGAAACAAGCATGGTCAAACAGCAATACACCAAACCAAGAAGGCACCATCACTTTGCACTTTAAAGTTAACGATAGAGCTGTGGGAACAGGCAGTAATGGGATGCTTCAAGTCTGGAACACGGGATACGCAAATTGGAAAATAACAGACGTTACCCTCTCTAAAATGGAAGACTCCACCCCCCCGATCATTACTAAGGCAGGGTTAGATTCGGGGGAAACCCTGCTTCCGGATGAAGCCCCACCGGTAGCTACAGACAATGACGAAAAAGTAATTGAAGCTTTAGGAAGCCAACTTAAAAGGTCCAATTTTGACGACAAAGGGCTCTGGCAAAGCTCTCTCCAGTATAACGTCGGAGATTACGTCTATACGGTAAAAGACGATTTAAAATATTATTATGTATGCCAAAAAACTCACAGCGGGTTTCCCCCTCCCAACTCAACTTATTGGATTGCAGACCAATGCTCGAAAAGTCTAACGGGATGCCGATTAAGATGGGGGACCAAAGCCATCAATAAAGGTGGAGCAATCAAAAAGGAAGGGAGCGTTTGCGTTATAGGAGGAGCTGCTGCAGCAGCAACCGACAAGGGCGGTCTTCCCTACGGAGGATTCCCCGCCGCCACCCAAATACAACAAACCTTTAGGTCCCAATGAAACTAACACAACACATAAAAGAACACATTAAGTCCCACGCCTTGGAAGACTCCCCAAACGAGTGCTGTGGTTTGATAGTTAAAAAAGATACCGCCTATAAAGTTTTTAAATGCCGAAACATTTCCACTTCCCCGCTAACCAGCTTTTCCCTAGACCCACTGGACTACCTGAAGTGCTCCTCCCGAGGAAAAATTAAAAGCGTTTACCATTCCCACTTAGAAGAAGAAGAGTTTTCGGAAGCGGACAAGACAAATAGTTCCTACCACAACGTTAACTACATAATGTTTAACATCAAAAATAATTCTTTTCGCGAATTTAACCCCAAAAAGCACAAGACGCTGTACCTCAACAAGCCTTTCAAAGTTGGGGTAAACGATTGTTTTACTTTGGTCCGAGACTATATAAACAAAAACACACAGGCTAAACTTCCTCAGGAGGTGTGTGAAGCTTACTCTTTTGGAGCTCAAAAAGAAAACCTACAGAAAGCTATAGACCTTATTGACGAAGTAGCGGTATCTTATACTAAAAAAGATTTCCTAAAGATAGCTGTATCCCAAATGGAGGACTTAAAGAAGAACGATATTTTAGTGATAGGATTGCGGGAAAACGATACTCCGCTTCACTTAGCAGTGTATTTAGGAAATAATATGGTTATCCATCACCCCAGAAACAAACATGTTACTACAGAAAGGGTGAGCACCTCCTTTTCCAACCGAATAATTTACGCCTATAGACCCCAATGAGAAAACTAACACACATAACTTTGCATGGTGTCCTGTCGGAACAGGTAGGAAGACAACATTTTGACTTGGCTGCAAGCAGCGTGGGAGAAGCTATGAGAGGGATTCAGGCCAACTGCAAAACGCTCTATAAATCTCTTATAGAAAATGACGAGAAAAATATTAAATACAGGGTATTAATAAACAAAAAAGATTTCTTGGTAGAAGAAGGCAAAGACCCAAACACCGAAGAGGGAATCAGGTCATCAGAACTGGCGATGAAGTTTAAAGAGCTTAAAACAATCGATATAGTTCCGGTAATGGAAGGAGAATCATCCGCCGAAAAAAAAGCGGATTCAAAGTCTATCTTTGCAATAATTGCCGGAATTATATTAATAGCTGTTGGGATTTGGATGGGAGGCAATCCTTATTTAATAATGGCAGGTATAGGGCTTTTGGCGGCAGGAGTATCTAACCTCCTTACCCCCACCCCTAAATTTGAAGACGTAAGAGAAATTGAAGGGGGAGGGAAACCCTCCTACATGTTTAGTGGTCCCCAAAATACCGTAAGGGAAGGTGGCCCTGTTTTTGTAGGGTACGGCAGACTTCTAGTCGGAAGTCACGTCATTCAAACCTCTCTGGATACACTTGACACGGCTGCGGATATCTCCCTGAACAAGACATGGGGAAATGCAGCCAAAGGACTGATTTATAGGGTAACTAATCCATCGGCAGGAGAACGTCTCAAGCGCAGGGTGCAATACGACTCAGACTGGTCAGGAACCCCGGGCGGATAAGGAGAAAAAAGTAAATGGGAGAATATGTAGAACAAGCAAGACCTAACGTAACTGACATAGGAGCTGTTGCGAGCGGGGGAAATACCGGCATTCCGGTTGTTTCTGAGTCTCACATAGAGGTTGCCGACTTACTGTGCGAAGGACCCATACAGGGACTGGTTAGTGGACGCTACGACTATTTCGGAACAGCAGGGGAAACGGGGTTCCAGAAAGTAGTTACTCCCGATGAAGGTTCCCCCTTTGGAACTTACGATCCCAATAACCGCTACAAAGCCACAGGAACGAGCTTTGACCTAGATAACCCGTTGCCATCTTTGGGATTTCTCCGATCCGTATATTGGAATCAAGTGCCGGTGGTTGATGAAGACGGTTATTACAATTTTCAAAGTATTAACGTGGAATGGGTCAATGGTGAACCGGGGGGAAACTTGCCATCCTTAAATGCCAACATGGGAGGATTGACCGCTTCAGAAATTTTAGACTTAAGCGTCAACCGAAATATCGGAGAAAGACTTTACGGACCCGACATTAAAGGAAACGAAAACGCTCCAACGTACTCCACGGGAGCGGAATTAAAAACCAACACCAAAATAGATAAAAACGCCAAGACTTATACTGTACTCAACCGCGAATGCAGTTCGTTAATCGTTAATGTCAAGGTATCAGCCCTCAGCGAAAGTATACGAAATCCTAACGCCCCAAAAACCTTCAAAAGAATCAAACCGGCACCGATGATGTTTGATACTGGCCCAGTAGGGTACGGCGACATAAAAGCCCGTACCGTGGAGTACTGGATATATTACCAACCTGTTTTTGATGAGAGGTTTAGCTTACCCTCCGACAGTGAGTTTAAAAATCCAACTACCAACGACGACATAACAACAAAAAAAAGACAAACCAAGTGGTATGGACCAGTAACAGAAAGGGTGTTCGGTAAAATAGACCAAGGATACATTCGTTCTACCAAAATAAACCTAGAGGCGGACGTGGGGAACTATAAAGACGAAGACGGCTTTGACGGATGGAGAGTAAGAATAGTAAGGCTTACCCCCGAACCGCTTACCTCCTTTTTTAGGGCGGTAACTTTTGTGGACTCAATCGTAGAAATTTACGGAACCAAACTGCGCTATCCCTATACCGCCATGGTTTATTCCAAATTTGACGCCGATAACTTTAGTCGAATTCCCGCACGAGCTTATGACGCGAAACTGCAAAAAATAAAAATCCCAAATAACTATGACCCTGTAACGAAAACCTACGGTCAAAGTGGGGGAGTGAGCCCCACCACCAATCCATCAAATAATTACGGCACTGATCCTGCCAATTTTTGGGATGGAAATTTTTTAGATGAAAAAGTATGGAGTGATAACCCTGCTTGGTGTTTCTACGACATGCTCACCAACCCCCGATACGGATTAGGGGGGTATTTAAAAGAATCGGAAATAGACAAATGGGCTTTGTACGAAATAGCCCAGTATTGCGATGTCCTTGTGCCAGACGGCTACGGGTCAGTTGAACCTCGATTCACCCTAAACCATCTTATAATATCGAGAGAGGAAGCGTACAAACTAATAAACGATTTGGCCTCGGCCTTTCGTGGATTGACCTATTATTCAAACGGTTTGGTTTTTGCAGTTCAGGACGCCTACAAGAAACCCATTTACCAACTTAATAACTCAAATGTGGTTGACGGAGACTTTACGTACGCATCATCTGCCAAGAAGGCTCGTCATACGGTGGCTCTCGTCAGGTACATTGATAAAAGAAACTTTTTCCAACCCGCCATAGAATATGTTTCTGACGAAGAAGCAATCAAGAAATACGGCATCCGCCAAATAGAAACCGCCGCTATAGGGTGCACAAGCCGGGGCCAAGCCCGAAGGTTTGGGTTGTGGATATTGGCGAGCGAAAAAGACGAAACAGATTCGGTAAGTTTTAAAATGGGAACAGCAGGAGCCTATCTTAAACCCGGCGATATAGTTCAAATTTATGATAACAATATAAGCCCGCTGAAATATAGCGGCAGAACCAACATGGTTAACGGACTAACCCCCACCGACAGCCCCGCTAGCAGCGCCATAAACAACCCTGCCTACAATAGTGTTATATTAGATTCAGCCTTGAATTTCACCGCGGACAAAGCTTACAAATTCTCCCTACTTACCCCAACATACAACTATGACGCTAGCGTAGAGGGGCTAAACTCAAGCGGAATAAGAGAACTCAAGAGAAGCAACCTGCAAACCTTATACTTCAGTGGAGCCCATACCACCACCACGACAGGAGACTATCGATCCGATTTTGAACTAGGGGGAAGCGGGGTTAACACTCAGATCTTCTTCAAGACGGGCGCTCCATTTAATCAATCCTATTTTGCTAACGCGGACTTCGACGCACCCACCGGCAATCAACTAGATTTTGATAATTATGTAATAACAGGGTACATCAACAGTGGCGTAAATGTGGATGGAAACTCCAACACTTCAGTCGAATATTCTGGAGGATATTTTAGCGGAGAAAATTTAGTGTGGAGCGTGGAACCATATGATGAAACTGATAAGGAATTTTACAGCGGAAACTTCTCTAACTTCCGAATAATAAACTCCAAGGAAAACACCGACCAGACTTATGACATTTCGGCGCTTTCCTATTTTAGCGGAAAATATGACAATGTTGAACAGAAAGTTACCTTCGAAAATTCTTTCCTGAAGAGTAAACCAAATTGCGTAAAAAGTCTTTCGGTAGGACGAAGAGACCCCAAAATAGGAGGAGCAGATCAACAACAATATGAACTTTTAAATTTTTCCTTCATGGCGGTTGGTTATAGTTCCATTGAAGACGGAACAATAAACAATTCAATAGATTATTTGGTTGCCATTAAAACAGGCGAAGATTTTACGACAATCCCCGGGGACACCCCTACAGATCTAGGGTACAATGGCACAGACGCAACCGGCTACAAACTTTATCACGAACCCTACCATCAACTCGTAATCCCCGGTTCTGACGAATCCAAAAGACAACTTAACTCCGACGGGCTTCCCTCAGATATAATAGAAGGGAACGTATTTATCTCGGAACAGGTAGACCACCATATTAGTGTTTTTGCTATTTCTCCCTACGGGGTATTGGCCCCTTGCGGAGCTATAGGAGTACTCGCCAAAGAGGATATTATAGGAACCCAAAGTTTAGCTAATGCGATTGACATTTACGGATTAACCACTTCCAATATCCCCAGCGGAACTGGGGGAACTCCGGGAGAAAAACCCACTTCAGTCAACTCTATACCTATTCCGGGAAACACCCCGAACTTCACTTGGCAAGCCGGAATTAACATACAATTTGATGAACCGGGAATTTATATAACCAATGATGAAGTAGACTATCGAATAACAATAAGAGAACCAGCTGATCCCAGCTCAAAAAACACACCCAGCACAAACATATATTTTGAGTTCACCGGTTACAATTCGACCGTAATGAGTGCCCCTTCATTTACATTCGGCACAGATTACAATAACCCCAATATTTACGACGCATACAACCACTCAAACTCTGTGGCTGGAGGAGGAGTAGCGATAAATAAGAACTACTTCAAAAACGATGCAAGTGGGTATTTGGTGCAGTCGGGACTTTCATTACCAATTCGTAAATTTGACATCGTAGTAGAAGCCCATGACACCGAAGGAAGAACCAGCGTAGGAAACTCCACCATAGTAGCCACTAAAAACTCAAACAGGGTATATGACAACACTATAAACACCAATGACGATAGCAGTGAGACTTGGGACTATAGAAACACAGACAACAGCGCGGGTCATTTGGGAGGCTACGACATTCTCGGCTGCTACATAGAACCCATATCAGGAATAGTATTTCCCTCTGAAGGAAACCTGCTGGATTCCCAATTTGTCTCACCGGCACAAGCCTTTAATCTAGACTACCCTTACTTGGCATCGATGAAAACCTTCCCTAACGGGATGACCCAACTGGCCATAGATGAATCCGAAAGCTCTCAAGAAGGCAACTTTATACTTAACCAAACTCAAATTGACGATATATTTGCTGAAGCGGCTGGAATCGTTTACTATTATACCACAGGTAACGAAGACTTGTATGAGGTTCACAAAACACCGGGAAACCCTAACACGCCTGTGGTAAATAGAATACCCCTGTGGCGCGCGCCTCAATTTATAATTGATCGAAATGCAATAGCCGGTTCTATAAGTGGTAGAAAGTTCGGAAATGTGGCCACCGATGTCGCAGGACAAGCCCAAAAAGACGCCAGCGTATTAATTAAGCCCACAGAGTACAACGAAGCCAATACAGAAAACTCAACTGTCTTCAGGGATTATATGCTTTTGGAGCCGGGGCAAAAAGTTTCTGACATCTTAGAAGTTCTGCCGGGAGCTGGTCCAAAATCAAAAGTTGTAAGCGTCGACAATGCCCAATTCTGTATTGGAGTTTTCGATCAACTCTCTTATCTTGCTCATTTCAATGATGACGGATCTCCCAAAACAAAAACCGTAACTTACACAAGGACACCCCCAGAAGACTCTGGAGAAAGCCCCGGGCCCGCGACAGAAGAAATAGCCACTATCTTTACAGACCCCAGTATTAAATTTTCCAAGCTTGCAACCAAGTTTTTTGTAGACGGTTTAGAAAACATAAATATATCATTTGGGGGAACCGAACACGGAAGATACAAAACTACAGAAAACCCAACTTCTTTTCTTGTTGTTGAGGAAAGTATGATTACGACAAAAGACAAAGATCTAAGCTATAAAGCGTGGTGCGATTTTAGTTTCAAACCCTGCAGACCTGCGGTCTATGGACCTGCAGGCGGCGATAGCCTATATCCAACTTATTGGCAGGAGATGAAACCTGAATGGTTCTTACCGCAACCTCCCGGATACTACACATGGCACCTTACTCCAGCTGGCGTTGAGGCCGTGGGCTCCGTTGGAAGAGAAAATATTAAACAAATCGACAAAAACAACTTGGTGGGAAGAAACATTAAAGATGTACAAATAATAGAAAACTCTTTCGAAAGGGTAATAACGAAGCATGGCGGGAAAGATCCCGACGACTACGAAGCGTCTTTCCCGTTGCTTTGCACAACCATAGAAATTTTCTTTAATGAACCCCTTAATAGCTTAACACAACCCACTCCAATTATACAGGTCTACAGCAGTTGGTCGTGGTACGATAACGCATACAGACAACCAACCCCTCAACCGGAAGTAGTTCGGGCGCTTATACCTATTGGTGGCGTTACCACCCCCAATGACGTCTTTAGTTGGGCATCCAATGTAAACCGTGTATACCCTACTGTGAAGATGCTGGAAACTAAAGAAAGCCAGTCATCTGTTAAACTTTTCGTACAGTATGGAAACGATTCCAATTTTTGGTATGATGGAAGCTTTGCAAACCCTGACATCCCTTATAATCTGCAAATTGTCGTTGGATTTTTGGAAAACTCCTACCATAGACACGTATAATACAGTAATGAAAGCCGAAGTATTTGAAGGTTCAATCCTCAGAAGCTCCAACAAGCTCTATATAGTTTCTAACAATAGAAAAATAGCCACACCGCATAACGCCCTTTTAAAGATAGCCTCGAATGAAACATTGTTTAAAATAGAAAGCTCCGAGGAATTAAATATCAAGAGACCTTTTACTTCCCCCGAGGAAAACGAAATAAAGATAAAAGGAAATTATAACTACAAAATAACGCCGGGAGACAGTATTAACCTTCACTACGAGGAATGGAGAGTTTCGGGTGTTGAGCTAGTTAAGGGAGGCTATAATCTGGATGTGGGAGAAATCCTTTACTGTCAGGAAGGAATCGTATCTAACTCCACCCAAAACATTACGGGACAACAATGCGAGATAAGGGTGGCAAAAGTCACCGAAAAAGGAGAAGTCTCCCAAGTGGAAATACACAAGGCGGGGGCATACACGCAGATTCCTGAGGGCAAAGTAACTGCCATAAACGAAAGGGATATTCCCGTTGAAGTAAAACTCCAATTCGAACCAGCGGAAAGCACCCCCATGGTTCAACGGGAAGTGGAGAGCATCAAAAGTACCCCCATGGAATCCACGCTTAGGCTTTCGTATAGGCTGCCTCTTGGGGTAAGCGTTGGTGAAATGATGCTAACCAAACAAGTCATATATATTGATCGCGAATTCAACTTTGAAGATTGTTATTGTAAGGTATGCACCATCACAAAAGATTTTTCCCCGAAAAATAACCTCCCCTTGATGGCCCCCAACAGTCCCAACGTACATACCATCTATAATCAAGCCATTGAAATGCTTGAACAGAAGCTTTCGCAGATAGAAAACAGACTTAAAGAACTAGAGAGAGCACGTCACTAAGGTCTTGCATTCTGAAGCAGTCCTCCCGGTCGTTGCTGTTTGGCTATCTCACTTAAGACGACACCCTGCAATAACTCGGCCATATTCTTGTTGTCTTGTGCTTCGTTATTGGTGTCTCTCTCGTCCTGTCCTCCATCAGAAAGCGGTTCGGTACTTGAGCCAACCTCGGCCTTGCCGCTCTTGTCGATATTGATATTGATTTTTACATTGTTGGTTGTCGGAGCAGACCCAGACACGGCCCCTCCGCCACCCCCCATGAAGAAACCGCCACCTGCCCCGCCGGGAACATTACCACGATTCAATTCGCTCATGAAGTTTACACCATGAGTCCTGACAGCCTCGGGGCTCATCACATATTCGCCACCCATTAACATCGCAGGAGAAACTTTTCCTCCTCCACCAAACTTGGGAATTGAACCTCCTCTTGCAACCACTATTTCGCCGGATCCCACTTTAAAAGGTCTCGTAGATTGCGTGGCCCCACCCGCAGATGTAGCGGCTGACCAATCAGCCCCAATACTCTTGTAGCCCCCCGCGATTATCATCGCGGCATTTACCCACGCCCCTATGGTACGAGCATTCTGAGCCTTGTAGTGGGCCTTAAGAGTGTCCTCCTTGTTCTTTTTCCAATCGGCCCGGGTTTGCTGGTATTCGGCCATTTTTCCCTCCTTGCTGAATATCCTAGCCGTCTGAGGGTCATCCTCCCGCAACATCGCTCGCGTTGATAAGAGGCTACTAGTTTCAAAACGACCCTCTGTTGGACGAGCTCTTTCACTAATCAACTGACCCGTTACTGGATCGCGCCTATAGTAAACAAAAGCCTTGTTTAAGGAAACACTTGCTCGGCGGCCCCCACCTCTAATAGCATCGCTCCCTCCCGCATCAGGATCGGCTCCTCCGAAATAACCATATTCGTCTCTTCCCAATCCGTAATTTCGGGAAGTTTGTTTGGCGGTTTTGTCGGGGCGATTTAGGTAACCTGAAGCCATGCTTGCCGCCGCTGATATGCCGTACATTTTTGCCATGTCAGTTCCGCTAAACTCTCCACTACCAGCGGTAGAGCCTCCCTCTGCGTAATGAGGAATAGAACCTCCGCGACTTCCTCCACTGTTTATTGCATTTAAAGTACCATAACCAATTTTTTGAGCAGAGGATTTCTTTATAACATACTCTCCTCCACTCATCAGCGCCGGAACATCATCCTTAAACCCCGATCCCCCAGCTACTACCCCTCCTCCTTGGAACCGTGGAATATACCCACCCTGAGCGTTGCCCCCCATACTCGAAAACAACATGTTAGTTGCCATTTTGGCACTAATATCAGAGATGCTGTTTAATATACTATCGGCGAAAGCCTTCAGGGCCTCCTTTCCTGAAGAGGCACCACTTGTCAGCGACTTAAAGGCGTCAGCAAAGGAAGATTTCATTGTCTCCGCGACACCAATCACTCCCTCTTCAAACTCATCCATATGGTCCTGACCATTGTATAAAAATTGATCCCTGAAAGCCTCCATCATATCTCCGGATCTTGCGCCTCCCCTCCTTCTCCTATTCAACCTGTCAGCTGCCCGTCGACCACGTAACTGATCGGAAGTAATAAGACCTTTTTTATAATATCCTTCGGCTTTTTCTCGGGCTGTTGCAGATTGAGTAGCCTCCTCAAAAGACACCAAGTCACTCGCCGCATCCCTTAAGGCGTTCGCCATTATTCTGGTAGAATCGACAATATTGTTACCCGCCCCACTAAAGGAATTATCTAACTCTTCTATAGTTAACTTTAAGTCGTCTGCGGCTATACCCGCCGCTGTTAAATTCTGTCCCTTAAGGAGGGCGGCACCTTCGTCGCCGAACTCTTTTCTAATCTCCGCTTCGTTCATGCCTGTAGCAGCCCTCCTAGCCTCCAGATTAGCCCTCTTGGAGCTCATTAATCCCCCAAACCCGATTTGACCTTGACCGAAACGCGTACGAGCCTCCGCCTCTTCCTGAATGGCTAGTAACACCTTCTTTCCTCGCGCCATTCTCCGCTCTTCCTCGTTTAATTCAATTTCACTCTTGTACCTAGCGATAGCCAACTCCTTGGCTTTTTCAGCTGCCTCTTTTTGATCTTCTTCTGTGGCGAGTATTAATTCTCGGGCACTAATGGTGTCTCCCATTATTTTTTGCAACTCAGGGAGTATAGTATTTAACGCTGACAAAGTATAACCCTCCTCCCATTTCAGCTCGGCTCCCTCTTCGCTTTTCTTTGCGAGCAACGTATTCTGCTCTCCCATGTATTTAGCCAATATAGCGGCTGCTTCTTTTGGCGTTTTCGCAGCCCCAAACTCAGTCGCCATACCCTGCATCTTCGCATTGGCCGCTTTCATTCCTGCCTCGCGGTTAATTCCGCCCTTACCAGCAAGCTTCCCTTCTTCCATTAGCTTCAAGAACTCTATACCCGCCTTTGACCCGGCCTTCACTTGAGCCTTTGTAATGTCTCGAGTCCTCTTATCCCCTAGACCTTCAATCCCCTTTATGCGCGTCTCTACCGCAAGGTTTTTGGCCGTGGTTTCCTGTAAATCTATCATACCTCGTTTTGTTTGAAAAGAGGAGGCACCAGTCATGGAAATTTGTTGGTCGACCTTGTACATGGCCAAGGATTGCTTGTTGGCTTTCTGCTGAAGCTTGTAGGTAAGATCTGCTGCTTGCCCCACAAGAAGGAAACTTCTATTGAGGGAGGTAACCGAATTTATTAGACCCAAGTTCGTGTCAATGATTTTTTGTGAATCAATGGCTTTTTGTTTTTCTATCTCTTCAGCTTTCTTTACGTAGGCGTTATAGGTATCCAAGTCAGTTACCCCCGCAATAAGGGATGCCCTAAATTCCTCTATCTGTTTCGGATCCAAAAAGCTCTTAATAAACTCAGCTTGCTTTTCAAAATCTTTGGCGTCTGCACCCGTAGCCATTGCCATGATTTGGGGGATTGTACTTTCTTTGAGCTTGGCTGTATAATCATCGTCTATTCCAGCATTAGCACCTCCCGCCGCAAACCCTTCATTTTTCCGAAGTCTCGCCATTATTCTATCGGAACTGAAAGCGTCCGTCCCCATTATTGCCGATAAATATTGCTTGCCCGTGACTGTTCCCGCCCCTTTAACACCCTTGATCGTCGGATCACTTTCTTCAATTTCTTTTTTTCTTTTGTAGTAATTGTACGTGGCTACTGCTAAGTCACTCGTATCCCCTTCGGTTGACGGAAGTTTTAAAGCTTCTAACATTTCGGCTTTGGATGAGACACCAAATTTTTTCATCAACTGTTCCTCCATACCTTGTCCGAACGTAGGATCAAGTTTTTGGCGACCAACACCCAATATACCAACGCTTTGCGTTTCGGAAACGCCCATAGTTACCTCCCTGATAGCTTTTTGTCGGTTCGCTCTAGCGCCGTATTCCCCTAAACTCTCTCCCAATTGAGCTGCGGAGGATGCTTTGAGCACATTCCTATACTCCTTAGTGCCTTCCATACGGGCAAAACTTTCCGGATTCTCCTTTCTGAGGGTCTCTATGGTTTTCTTCCTTAACTCTATAAGAGTCAAAGCATCCAACTCTTCTCCCAAAACCTTTACTGAAGCTGCCGCAGCCATAGCCAGTGATCCCAAACTTTTCTGCGCTTCAGCTTCCTCCTGTAATGCATCCACAACGGTATCGGCGTCTTCGCCCAACATCTTTGATATATTCGACCATTGCGTAAAAGCCCCAAACCCTGCCCCCATTAATCCATATTTAAGTCTCTTCCCGGGCCCTCCCATGGCGGCTCCGGCACCACCCATCCACCCCATAGTAGAAGCGACTTGACCACCCGGTCCCGCTCCTGCTAATTGATCCATTACCCCGTATCCCAACACACCGGCTATAGTGCTATGCTTTGAAGCAAACTCTTTGGCGGGGGCCGCCGCAGCCGTAGCGGTCTTACTAGTTGCCGTTGCTGTTTTTTTGATAAATGGCAACAGCGACATTATTCCGGTGCCGATCCACGCCAGCGCTTTCAAAATAGGGCCTATTACTAAAGGCGCGGGAAAATTAGGAACAAAACCTCCAGCGGCCCCATGAGTTTTAGGGTTCATCCCTTGAGATCTGGACCTTGAAATTCCTTGGCCAAGACCGCCGGGCTCATCTATAGTATTATAAACCCCCAACCCTCCCCGGTTGCCTGAAGACTTCAAAGCGGGATTAGACCCCACCTTTATCGCAGAGGCTGGAACTCCAGCCGTCATCTCCCTTCCAACGGCATCAGTTAAAGGAGAAAAATTTGGGACGAAGCCCATTGCTGCTGAGCTGATTCCAGCCTTGGTCTTGAATTGCTTTGTGATATTGGCCATAATACTCGACCACTTAGACCCTACCCGCTCACCTTTGCCTTGTTCAGCAGCTAACGCGTCGTTAATAAATTTTTTCGGAAGATGACCGCTACTGGCGGCCTCAAACCCTATTTTGCTTTCTATCTTGGATTTCACATCCAGCAGGTTCGCATTTTTTGTATTTAAAAATTCTATAAGCCTCTGGGGAGCATAAGCAGCTCCACTAAAATCGAATGCAGCCGCCTTGTCTTCCGAGGGATTACCGCCCACAGCAGACCTTAGTCCGGCTTCGAAAATATCCCCCATTGTTCCATTATTTAAATCTTTAGTTTTAAAAGGAGCTATTTCGGGAGCGGTTCCACCCTTAAACATTTTGGCCGAAAGTGTCTTGGCGTATTTATTCAAAGCAGTTTCCAAGGGTTTAAAACCTTCCACCTTATCTCGAGCGAAGACTCCTCCTGAATCGTCCCCTATAGGGAAAAGGGGAACAATCGGGATACCACGTACGTTAAATTTTATATTACTAAGTTTATGAAGACGCCCATCTTTAGACATCCTTCCTTTGTCCGTTAAACTCTTAATACTCGGGTGACTCGCTAACTGAGGGATTCCTGTTTTGCCCTTCATATCTTGACGGTATTCAATTGGGCTGGCGTCGGATCCATGTTCGGTAACTATACCGATATCTCTTTTCTTGCTCTGTAAATTTACATGTATAGTATGAGGAACTTCTTTATACTTCTTCTTGTTCCTCATGATCTCCTCCTCTTGGACCTCAGCCGCGGTTTTTTTCCTCTTCGTCGAGACCCTTGGAAAATTAGGGATAAAACCTGCGCCAGCATAGGGGTCAAAACCATGAGCCGCACCAAACGCAGCCTTATATCCGGCTCCAGCAGGGCTTCCCTGTGGCGGCATGATTGCTGACTGGGACATTCCGGGAAAACGTTTAACTGTTTCGGCAGAATTGTACATTACAGATCCTGCCCCCGGCTGATTCATGGTCTTTATAGCACCAGCAGCATAACCCCCGGCTGCTGCCGCGGCCCTTTCACCGCCCGCCGCAAAACTCGGCACAAATCCTCCCGCTCTTCCGGGTGGCTTTATAGTAACCCCCTTGGATCCAGTAACAACCCCTCGTTTTCCTAAAGCTTTTGCAACCGGGGCCGCATAAGCCTGCATTTTGGCTCTTTCGGCGCTTTGTAACTTAAGAGTGGTTAAAATATCTTGTTCAAGCGTTTTAATATCGAGCGTCCCCTTCTTTACCTTATTTAAAAGGCCGGGCTCTTTCATTATCGTTTGAACAACAGCTTCTTCCAAGGCGGCACGCTGTTTGGTTGCGTCATTTATACCCAAAATGTCCTTAAACGCCTGTGAGGCAAATTTACCGAGGCTCAAAGCTAGTTTAGCAAAGACGGCAGTGGCCAGCGCCACCCCCGGTCCTGACATAAAGCGCCCTATTCCAGCCAAGAGATCCTTTCCAAGCCCTTCACCAAAGCTCGCGAATCTTCCCTCTTTACCGAAAGCTTCTATTGTAGAATTTACGGTATTAAGTACCCTTTCTATTGCGGGACCCAGAGTAGCTCCACCAAGCGTAGCTCCCGCTTGTGTTAAATTAACCAATGTTTTGTTAACTAGAGTATCTAAGGTTGTATTTAATTTTTCATTCTTCTGATAGGCCTCATCAGTCGCCGAGCTGGCTGCCTCTAACGCTCCCTTATAGTTTGACGTTTCTTGGGATAAATCAGCCAATGCCGCCTTCAATATATTCACCTGAAACACACCAGCTACGTTTTCTGATATTTGAGATTTTTGTGCGCGACTTAAATTATCAAACTCATTAGCCAAATTTTGGAGAACTTTCATTCCTGAAAGCATTTTGCCGTTGTTATCGGTAATGGCTACCCCCAAATCCCTCAAACGAGTCTTCACATCACTACGCTGAATACGCGTAAAAATAGTCTTAAAAGCGTTACCAATAACAGCACCACCACGCGCAGTTCTTTGTTGCACAGCCGTAGTAATGGCCATTAACTCGTTCATATTAACACCAGCGGCAACAGCGGAAGCTCCCACGCGGGAAATGGACTTAGCTAAATCTTCAGAACTTACAGCAAACTTCTGATCAACCTTTGCCATACGGTTGATTACTTGGGCGGAAGTTACCCCTTCTTTATTGAACGAGTTTACGGCCGCAGTAAGGCTCTTAACGGAATCTGCAGCGTTCATTCCTGTAAGCCGAGTCAAAATAAGCGCGTCTTTGGTTCGCACTAAGGTTTTTTCCATCCCCAAACCTTGACGAGCAAATTCAGTAGTCGCCTCCGCCACCGTTTCAAAGCCTTGGGCCGTTTCCTTGGCAACCTTGAACATTCCTCTCCCAAACTTCTCTAATTGTTTGCTATTGAGGTCCATGACGATATTAACATCCATCATGGCTTTCTCGACTTTGATGGCGGAAGCAACCATCGCTCTTAAGGCTCGATCAACCCCCATTATTAGCCCCGCAGAGGCCCCGAAAGCTATAACGCGGGCATTGGAAGCCTCCATCGACTTGCTAAACTCGTCAGCCTTAACTGTGGCCTTGGAAAGACCGGTTCCCAGAGCTCTAACCTTGTCTGCTCCCCCCGATTTCCCCCCACCCATAGACACCCCCATGCTTTTCCCGAGAGCCTTAACTTGTTTTTGGATTTTGTCGACCTCTCGCTGAGCTCTTCTACTCTCAATCTCGAGTTCAATAGTAATTTTATCCTTAGCCATATTCCTAGGGATAATTACACTAATTTTAACTTAAACGCCGTGAAGTTTCATTAAGTCGTCCATGGAAAGCCTTCCACCTTTTTCAGCAGCCTTTTTGGCTAAATTTATAGTTTCATTTGGGTTATCTAAACCTAAGCGGGTGAGATCTTGCTTAGAAGCACCCACCAGCGACATCGCGGACCCTTCTTTTCCCGTTGTCTCAGATTTATCCAACGTCTCTTTGGCGCTTTTGGTCGACTCAAACCACTCCACAAGTCTTTCGGGACTCCGGGAGATCTCTTCTGGAGGTTTGTTGTCTGAATTTTCCGTCATACTCTTGTAATACCTCCCATAACCGAAAAGTTCAATTTGATAAAAAGTTAAATCTACAAGAGCCTTCCCATAGAATATGTGAGCGTTATTTTCGCACAAATAAAATAAACTAGTATAAAACCCGGAAACGGAAATTAGCTTTAGAGTCTTAGAGTTAAACTTGTTAGTGGTTTTGTTATACAAGCCTATGAGTTCCATCATTGGTTGTTCTTCGAGATCCTCAAATTCTTCCCTTGAAAATAATTTCCCCCCATTTTCACTTAATAACGCGTTAAACATATAATATTCATTGATTCTTCTTGAAGCGTAAGACTCCGCTGTAAAACCAATCAAATCTTCTTTCTTAGAGTTGAGTTCGAAGAGTTGGAGCTCCTGTCTCTCGAGCTCCCGGTTGGCTTGATCTATATGGGACTGAAGAAAAATTTTTGTTTTGGTTTTTTGCAATCCCGCAATGGCACTTTTGGTGTTGAGGATTTCCTTGTTCTCCTCTTGTGTCCAAATATTCTCCTTTAGGAGGTAGTCTATACGATCTTTTCGCGTGGTAAGACCCTTTTCCACTGCTTTGTCGAAAAAAGCTTTATTTTTTATATCTAATTCTGCCGAGTCGAAGTTGTTAAAATGTTTGACTCGAACTTTCCCGAACAAGGGGGAATCAACAAGGCTATACCCCCTCAACACTTCTGAAAAAACAACTTTTAAACCTGCTTTTTCCATCAATTTAAGGGGAAGAGCACTTTACTTTGCTTTTTTTGTTTCTTTTTCCTCGTTTTCCTCGTTTTCCTCGTTGCCCTCTTCCTCATCCAGCTTCAAGGCGAGATCTATCATTTCTTGGAACTCTGTTTGTGTATTGGGTCTTCCCACAAACCAAAAACTGACATAATAAGCAAATTTTCGGGCTACGAGCACATCAAATAGGACATCCCCTTCATCAATTTCGTCATATCGCTCAAATTTTGCCTCCAAATCACCTTCCCCAAAAAATTCGATGTCCTTGGAGCCTTTTTCTTCATGCGCGAGATTTAACATCCACCACAAAATTACCTTATTTCTAGCGCGACTCTCGGCAGTCTCCTCATAAAGACTATCTTCCACTAGCTGTAGGTCCCTTAAAGATCTTCGCGCGGGTTTAATTTCCTTATCCAATTCTTTGATTTTCTTTTTTTGCGCTGGGGTCCTCTTTTTTTCGCTAATTTCGAGTATTTTGGACTGTTCTTTATGAAACCCTTGAAGTTTTTCAATTACCTTCTTATATTCTTCATTTTCGTCGTCACTTCTGGTTCCCCCATCATTTTCGAACCTTTTTTCGAGCAATGCTCGTGTTAAAAGGCCCGCTCTAATTCCTTCTGCAAGCCTCACCCCGTAATATAATTCAGCCTCGTCAGTCATTGCGCGGGTAGGACGGCGCAAAAAGAATTTGTGCGGCACATCCTTCTTGACGTCTTTTGTTGTAGTAACTTCCGTACCGTCTTTTTTCTTCTCGACGGATTCTTCCTTGACGGTTTCTTCTTTATCTACGGTGAACTCGTATATACGCTTCATTTTGGTTTATTATCGTTATATTCTATGAATTTTTCAAAGTATTCTTCTAGTTCTCGGATGCAATCATTGCCTAAATCGAGGATTCTCTTGCGAATTCTTTGGTGGG